>Ga0233425_10000617_pt1 | contig 90252 bp, 95 predicted proteins | sample Watercolumn_Towu_2_FD_181712 | JGI IMG/M metagenome (GOLD analysis project Ga0233425, IMG submission 181712) | Freshwater microbial communities from Lake Towuti, South Sulawesi, Indonesia - Watercolumn_Towuti2014_140_MG | ecosystem: Environmental > Aquatic > Freshwater > Lake | place... | reverse complement strand
GTGGTGCGCTTGAACTCCGGGCTAAAGACACGTCGCCCGTCCGCCTTCCGTGGGTACTCGCCCATGGCTCCCCCCGTCGAATCTTACGTCCCCAGGGTGAGCAGTCGAAACGGGGAGCATTGCAGTCATCACGCCGTCGTGGCCGCGGAAGCCTTCGGTGAGCCCGTCGAACGGGTGGCCGCGCTTGTTCCACTCGTCGACGAACGCCTTCGCGAGCTTGCCGTCCGGCATCGCCTCGGGGAACCACGGCAGGAAGAACAGGATGTGATACGTGCCCTCCGCCGCAGGGCCGGCCTGCTTGATGAGCTGGCTCGGCGCGGAGCTGCCGCCGGTCGTGATGATCTTGCGCTGGAGCTTCTGCTCCTGCGCCTGGCGCAGCACGAGCGTGATCTGCTCGACCGCCGTCGTGAGGAACAGCGTGTCGGCGGTGTCGGCCTTGATCTTCGTGATCTGCGCGTTCATGTCGGTGGCGGCCTGCTCCATGAACTCGGCCGCGCCGACCTGCGCGCCGGACTTCTTGAGCAGATCGCCGAACGCGCTGACGGAGCCGCGGCCCCAGTCCGTGTTCACCGCGAGGAAGTCCGCCTTCTTGATCGCGAAATCTTTGAGGTACTTCTCGAGGCCGAGCGCTTCCATCTCGCTCGGCGGGCTGATGCGGAAGATCCACGGGTTGCCGCGCCTGGTGATCGAGGCGGCGCTGGAGGTCTCGACGACCATCGGCACGCCGTACTCTTCGAGCTTCGGCATCGCGGCGAGCGTCATCGAGCTGCCCCACGCGCCGACGATGACCGGGACCTTGTCCTTGACGATCAGCTTCTCGGCCGCGGTCGCGGCTTCCTTCGGATCGGACTTGTTGTCCTCGATCAGGAGCTGCACCTGCTTGCCGAGCACCCCGCCCTTGCCGTTGACCCAGTCACGCGCGATCTCCGCTCCCATGCGGATGTAGTTGCCGGACGCGGCGACGGGCCCGGAGAGCGGCTGGATGACGCCGATCCTGATCGGCTCCTGCTGCGCGAACGCGCCCGGGCCCGTCAGGCTCAGAGCCACGGCCACCAGCGCGAACACCGCGACGACGACTCGCCTCATGGGGATCTCCTCCGTGTGGACTGCGCGTACTTTCCTCCGCTTCGAGCCCCCCTGTCAACGCGCGGACGTCACTCTTTAGTCATCCACGCGCACGAAAATGTCTGCTCCCGCCGACGCACAAACCGGAGTCATCGAAAGCAACGAGTTCCGCGTGCAGTGGAACATCGTCGGTCCCGCCGGTGCTCAGGGCCCCGCCGGTCCGGCGGGGCCCGCTGGTTCGGCCGGTCCCGCGGGTCCTGCCGGACCTGCCGGCCCCGGTGCGATGCTCGCGACCGAGCTCGTGTCGCCGTTGCCGGGGTCCGTCACCGGTGGTCCCGTCACGCTCGCGAGCATCACGCTGCCGGCCGGGACGTATCAGCTGATCGGCAAGGTGCAGGGGTCGTTTCCGACCGCCAGTGGCCTCCAGCCGTCGCGTGCGACGTGCCGCCTCGTCGTGGACGGCTCGACGGTGCTCGACACGGTGGTGGGCTCAGGGAACACGCCGGGATCCCCGTTCAACCTCAACCTGCTGAACGTCTACGCCAGCGGCTCGTCCTCCACGGCGGCGCTGGATTGCCAGATGCAGCAGAGCACCTTCCTGGGGCTCGTCGACGTCACCAACACCGTCAGCGACTACTCGCTGGTCGTCATCCCCGTCACGCCGTAGCGCATCCACGCGCCGCGCCCGACGTCGTTCGCGTCGGACGCGGCGCTTACTCGATCACCTGGTCGGCGCGCTGCAGCAGGCTCGCCGGGAGCGAGAGGCCGAGCGCCTTGGCCGTGCGGAGATTCACGACGAGCTCGAACTTCGCCGGCTGCTCGAACGGAATCTCCGCGGGCTTGGCACCCTTGAGGATGCGGTCGACGTAGGACGCCGCGCGACGATAGAGGTCGGGAAGATCGGTGCCGTACGTCATCAGGAGGCCGTCTTCCGCGAACTCGCGCGCGGTCGAGATCGCCGGCACCTTGTAGCGGATCGAGAGCTCCGCGAAGCGTCGCCGCTGCGCGCCCGGGGCGCCGGCCAGGATCTTCAGCGCGTCGAGGCGCTCCTTCTTCACCGCCGCGAACACCTTGTCGAAGTCCTGGGGCCCGTGGATGTCGAACGGAACCACCGCGAGCGGGATCGCGGGCGCCGCGGCCTGGATTTCCTTGAGCTGCGGCGAGTGCGCCGCCAGCCGCGAGTCGAGCACGACCCCGATGCGCGAGGCCGACGGCACCGCTTCCTTCAGCAGCGCGAGACGCCTGCCCCCGATCGCGCTGTGCAGATCGGAGAACCCCGTGACGTTGCCGCCCGGGTGCGCGAAGCTCGCCGCAAGTCCCAGGCCGACCGGGTCGCCGTTCGCGACGGCGACGATCGGGATCGTGGACGTCGCGTGCTTCGCCGGCACGGCCGCATCGCCGTGCGCGACGATCACGTCGACGCGCAGCCGGACGAGCTCGGCGGCGAGCGCGTCGAGGCGACCGAAGCGTCCCAGCGCGCTGCGCTGCTCGATGACCAGGTTCTGGCCCTCGACGTAGCCGAGCTCGCGCAAACCGCGCTGGAGCGCCGTGAAGCGGGGCTTGTCCTGGCTCGCCGAGTACGGCGAGAGGAAGCCCACGCGCCAGGCTTTCCCGGCGCTCTGCGGGTGAGCCGTGAGCGGGCTCATCAGGACACTCAGCGCGAGGACGAAGGCGATGACCGGGTGAACGACGTTCATGGGGCGACGAACGCCGACTTTACAACATCGCCCGCAGCGGGCGGGGAATCAGGACGCGGTCGAGCGCTTCGAAGGCCGCGTGGACGGCGAGCTCGAGCAGCGCACCGAGCCGCGCGTGCTGGCGCGCGTCGTCCCAGCCCGAGGCGCGCGCCGGGAGCGTGACGTTGCGCGCGACCGTGAGGTGCGGGTAGAGCGCGCCCTCCTAGACGACGTAGCCGATGTTCTGCGACACGGGACGGCCGTCAGATACGACGATCACCTCGCCCGCGTCCGGGCGAAGCAGCCCCAGCACGAGCCGAAGGATCGTCGACTTGCCGGAACCGCTCGAGCCGAGCAGAACGTGCGTCGTCCCCGCGCGCCCGGCCAACGACACGTCGTCCACGACGACACGTCCGCCGAGACGCCGGGTGACGCGGCGGAGCGTGATCACCGGAAGATCGTGCCACAATGCGGGAGCCATGACCGCAACCCCGTGGAATCGCTACGCCGCCGCGCTGCCCTCCATCGCCGACGCGGTCGGACGCACGCCGCTGGTCAGACTCAATCGCATCACGCGGGACGTGAGCCCCGCGATCTACGTGAAGGTCGAGTGGTACGGCGCGACGGGCAGCCTCAAGGACCGCATCTACCTCCACATGTTCACGCGCGCCGAGCAGCGCGGCGATCTGAAGCCGGGCATGCGCGTGCTCGAATGCTCCACCGGCAACGCGGGCATCGCGTGCGCGTGGGTCTCCGCGGTGAAGGGGTATCCGTGCACGATCGTGATGCCGGAAGGCATGAGCGACGAGCGCAAGAAGATCATGCGCGCCTACGGCGCCGACCTCGTCTTCACGCCCGGTGGCGAGAGCGACGTCGATCTCTCGCTGCAGAAGCTCGAAGAGATCCGCGCCACCGCGCCGGGCCGGTACTGGGTGCCGGGCCAGTTCGACAATCCCGACAACGTCGAGACGCACATGCTCACGACGGGCCCGGAGATCTGGGAGCAGAGCGGCGGAAAGATCGACGCGTTCGTCGACTCGCAAGGCTCGGGCGGCCTCCTCACGGGTGTCGGCCGCTACCTGCGCCAGCAGGATCCGCGCGTGCGGCTCTACGCCGTGGAGCCCGCGGAGTGCGCGCTGCTCTCGAAGCGCGCGTGGGGGCATCACGGCATCGAGGGCATCGGCGACGGCTTCGTCCCCCGCAACCTCGACGTCTCGATCCTCACCGGCATCATCACGACGACGACGGAGGAGAGCGTCGACGTCGCGCGACGGCTCGCGCGCGAGGAAGGGATCTTCTGCGGGATCTCGAGCGGCTGCAACGTCGCCGCGGCGCTGAAGCTCGCGCGCCGGCATCCGGAGCTCGGCACCATCGTGACGCCGATCAACGACACCGGGCAGCGCTACTTCACCACCCCGCTGTGCGGCGAGGCCAAGCACGTCGAGATCCCCGAGCGCGAGCACCCGCTCGACGCCCACACGGTCGAGCAGCTCGACCGCTACCAGGCGAAGTGGGAGATCGTCGGGTGACGATCGCTCCCAAGGAATTCGACTTCCAGGCCGCGCGGCTCAGGCTCGAGAAGAAGGCGAAGGCGGCGGGCGAGAAGGTCACGACGCTGGAAGACGCCGTCAGCCGCGTGCGCGACGGCGATCACCTCGCGATCGGCGGCTGTCTCTATTCGCGGACGCCGCTCGCGCTGATCCGCGCCTTGCTGCGGCGCCGTCCTCGCGGGCTCACGCTCTCGCGAAATCTCATGTGCTACGAGGGCGAGTGGGCGGTCGTCGCGGGCGCGGCGGACAAGCTGGTCACCTCGTGGATGGGCATCGGGCTGCCGTGGGGCCTCTCGCGCATCCAGCGCGAGTACGTGGAATCCGGCCGCATCGCGTTCGAGGAGTGGAGCCACCTCGCGCTCGGCCTCCGCTTCCGCGCGGCGGCGATGGGCCTCCCCTTCCTGCCGTCGCTGACCATGCTCGGATCGAGCCTGATGGACGTGGGCGGATCGAAGACCATCGAGTGCCCCTACACCGGCGAGACGCTGCACGCCGTGCCGGCGCTGTTTCCGGACGTCGCGCTCATCCACGTGCATCGCGCGGACCGCTTCGGCAACGGGCAGATCGACGGCTACCCGCACATGGACGCCGACCTCGCGCGCGCCGCGACGACGGTGCTGATGACCGCCGAGGACATCGTGTCCGAGGACGAGATCCGCCGGCACCCCGACCGCACCGTGATCCCGGGCTTCGCGGTCGACGCGCTGGTGCACGTCCCGTACGGCTCGTACCCGCACGAGTGCTACGCCCTGTACGACTCGGAGCCCGCGCATTTCTCGGTCTACGTCGACGCGATCAAGCAGCGCGGCGCCGCCGGCGTGTCGGAGTATCTGGACAAGTACGTCTACGCCCCGCCGAGCCACGCCGACTACCTGGCGCTGTTTGACGAGTCCGCCCGCCGCGACGCGGCCGTTCGCGCGAAGATGCTGACGTCATGACACCCCGCGCGAGGGGAAGCGAAGCGGGGGCCGGGGCGCCGGAGCGCCACGGGGTGCAGAGCGAATGCGGAGACAAGAGGGAGCGAAGCTCCCTCTGTGGCGGAGCCTCTGAGCGTCGCACCCCGTGGCGCTCCGGCGCCCCGGCCCCCGCCGCGCTTCCCCGGTGCATGAGATGAGCTGCACCGCGAACGAGCTGCTCGCGGTCATGGGCGCCCGCGCGCTGCGCGACGGCGTGACCGTCTTCGCCGGCGTCGGCGCGCCGCTGATGGCGGCGGCGCTCGCGCAGCGCACGCACGCGCCGACGCTCACGATGATGATGGAAGGCGGCATCCTCGGCCCGTCGTTCAAGCCCGGCGAGCTGCCGATCTCCACCAACGAGATGCGCACCGCCTATCGCGCGAAGATGCTGCCCGGCATCACCGACGCGTTCCTGCTCGCGCAGCGCGGCTTCTTCGACGTCGGCTTCATCGGCGGCGCCGAGATCGACCAGTACGGCAACCTCAACACCAGCGCGATCGGCGGCTACGAGCGGCCGAAGGTCCGCCTGCCCGGCAGCGGCGGCGCCAACGACATCATCTCGCTCTGCCGCGAGGTCATGATCCTCACCGTCCACGAAAAGCGGCGCTTCACGGAGCGCGTGGAGTTCATCACGAGCCCCGGCTATCTCTCGGGCGGCGACAGCCGGCGCAAGAGCGGGCTGCTCTTCGGCGGCGTGTCGCGCATGGTGACCACGCTCGGCATCTTCGACTTCGAGCCCGGGAGCCGCCGCATGCGGCTGATCGCGCTGCATCCCGGCAAGACCGTCGCCGACGTCCAGGCCAACACCGGCTTCGAGGTGCTCGTGAGCGGCGCGCTCACCACAACGGAGCCTCCGACCGACAAGGAGCTCGACATCTTGCGTTCCCTCGACCCCAGGCGGCAGTTCATCGGATGACGGACTTCGGGCTCGCGATCCGCAACTTCGTCGGCCCGGGCGAAGTCCCCGACGTCAACGGGCTCTACGCGTACGCCGCGCGCGCGGAAGCGCTCGGCTTCGAGTCGCTGTGGGCGTGGGATCACATCCTGCTCGGCGTCGAGCCGTCGTTCCCGATCATCGACTCGATCACGACGCTCGGAGCGGTCGCCGCGCGCACGACGCGCATCAAGCTCGGCACCGGCGTGCTCGTGCTGCCGCTGCGCAATCCCGTCGTCGCCGCGAAAGCGCTGGGCAGCCTCGACGTGATCTCGAACGGCCGGCTCGTGCTCGGCGTCGCCGCCGGCTGGTACGCGCGCGAGTTCGACGCGGTCGGCGTGCCGTTCAAGCAGCGCGGAAAGCTCTTCGAGCGCAACCTGGACATCCTGATGAAGCTGTGGACGCAGGAGCGCGTGACGCTGAAGGCCGACGAGCACAACCTGCGCGAAGCGGTGATGGTCCCGCGCACGATCCAGAAGCCGCGGCCGCCGATCCTCGTCGGCGGCTACGTCGACGCGGTGCTCAAGCGCGCCGGCACCGTCGGCGACGGATGGCTCACGTACTTCTACACGCCCGAGAGCTTCACGAAAGGCTGGGCGAAGGTGCAGGCGTTCGCGCGCGAGGCCGGACGCGACCCGAAAATTCTCACGTCTACGAATCAGCTCGCGATCTACGTGGGCCGCGACCGCGAGCAGACCACCGCGGACATGCGCCACTGGCTGTCCACGGAATGGGACGTCGCCTCGTGGAGCGAATCCACGATCGAGCACGCCATCCACGGCTCGCCCGAGCAGTGCGTCGAGCAGCTCAAGGCGCACGTGAAGACCGGCGTCGACCGCATCATTCTCATTCCGTACAAATATCAACCCGAGCAGGTCGAGCGAATCGCGAAAGAAATCTTGCCGCGGCTGTGACCTCGTGCTGTGATGCGGGCGCGCGCCTTCCTTTCGCGCCTGCCTGAGAGCGCTCAGGGCGTTCCACGACACGAGGGGCCCCCGCATGGCTGGTGTCAACGTTCGCGCCGCGTCCGTCGTAGTGTCTCTGCTCCTGTTGCTCGGCGCCGGTAGCGCCCACGCCTTCAACCCGCAACCCGACCCACCCGGCTTCGGCATGTTCGGCATCACCGAAGTCCAGCGCGCGCACCTGCACGTCGCGCTGCCCGCGGTCCAGAGAACGCGCGGCGGACTTCCGCCCGGCCCGTGCCGCGTGGAGATGAGCTTCGTCAACGAGGCCGGCGCGGTGGTCTGGATCGAGACGCACTCCATCATGCCGGGGCAGACGGCGAACATGATCTTCACGCCGACGCGCGAAGTCCCGGCGCCGACCGGTGAGACCACCGCCGCACTGCTTCCAGCGGTGCGCCATCAGCTGCGCGCAATCGTGAATCCGCTCGACAGCACGCTGCCGCCCGGTCCGTGCAAGGGCCTCGTCGCAACCGTGCAGGTCGACAACCAGGCAGGCGGCGCGCCGACGCTGACGCTGAGCCCGCGCGATCCGCAGGCGGGCCCCAACGGCAACGTGTCGGTCACCCATCTCTTCGGCCCACTCGCGATCGGCTTCGGCCACACCGCGCGACTGAACGCCGTCAACACGGGGATGGGCGTGTGTAACGTGAGCTGGGTGTTCGTCGACGAAGCAGGCGCGCGCACCGGCGGCGTCGTGATGGTGCGCGGCGGCACGGCCGTGCACGCGGACTTCGCGCACACCGACGAGACGCGCGGGGTCGCACGCATCCGCGCGGAAGTGACGACGTCGGGCAAGGCCTGCGCGGCGGACGCCACGATCGGCACGCTCGAAGGCTTCGACAGCGCGCTCGGGCACAGCCACTCGATCGTGCCGGCGCAGCTGATCCTCCCCGCCGTGCAGTAGCCCCGCAGTAGCTCGCGGGCGTGGTCATGGCGTATCGTTAGGCTTCGCAAGGAGGCCGACGACGCCATGACCACTTACATCGACATCAACTGCGACATGGGCGAGAGCTACGGGCGCTGGACGCTCGGCGCGGACGAAGAGGTGATGCCACACATCACGTCCGCCAACATCGCGTGCGGCTTCCACGGCGGCGACCCGCACGTGATCCGCAAGACCGTCGAGCTCGCGGTGCAGCACGGCGTCGCGGTCGGCGCGCACCCCGGGCTGCCGGACCTCATGGGCTTCGGCCGCCGTCGCATGGAGCTGACGCCGCAGGAGCTGAAGGACATCCACCGCTACCAGGTGGGCGCGCTCGGCGCGTTCGCGCAGGCGGCCGGCACGAAGCTCCAGCACGTGAAGGCGCACGGCATCCAGTACTTCATGTTCGAGGAGAACCTGGCGCTCGGCCGCGCGTCGGGCGAGCAGGTCGTCGAGCTCGATCCGAACCTCATCCTGATGACGATGGCGATGACGAAGTACGACGCCGACGTGCGGAAGGTGCCGAAGCTGCGCGTGGCCGCCGAGGGCTTCGCCGACCGCGTCTACGCGGACGACGGCCAGCTCGTCTCGCGCAAGCTCGGCAAGGACGCGCTGGTCAGCGATCCCGCGAAGGCCGCCGATCAGGCCGTGCGCATGGTGATGGAAGGCAAGGTCAGGACGATCACCGGCAAGGTGATCGACGCGAAGGTCCAGACCATCTGCATCCACGGCGACTCGCCGGGCGCGGAGAAGATCGTCGCGGCCGTGCGCGACGGCCTCGTCAAGGCCGGCGCGACCGTGAAGCCGCTCAGAGACTGGCTGTAACTACAGCGCCTTCTCGTAGCAGAGGCTGACCGGGTCCTCCCGGTACGGCCCGAACGGCGGAATCCGGCGGAATCCGCTGCGCTCGTACAGCGCGATCGCCTCGTGCTGATGGATGCCGGTCTCGAGCCGTAGCACCGGGAGGTCGTGCCGGCGCGCGTACTCCGTGAGGTGCTCGAGCATGCGCCGGCCGAGCCCCAGCCCGCGAAACTGGGGACGGACCCACATCCGCTTGATCTCGGCGTACTCGCGGCCGACCACCTTGACCCCGCCACACCCCGCGGCCACGCCGTCGTGCCGTGTCACGAAGAACGCGACCTGCTGGGACAGGAGGCGCGCGACGCTCAGCCCGTGACGGCTTTCGATCGCGTAGAACGACGCGAGATGCGCCTCGAGCTCCTCGATGAGCGAGGACGCGTCCGGCGTGTCGGGACGCTCGGCCGCGATGACGGTCGCCACGGAGCTATCGCGCCGGCTTGCGAGCGCGGACGAACGCGCTCATGAACTTTCCGTCGACCGCCGGCGCGATCGCCGCGACGTCGATCCCCTCGCGATCGCGGAGGAACTCGCGCGCGTCCTCGGCGCGATAGATTCGCGTCGGCTCGAGATCGATCGCCTCGAAGCCGGCCTTCGCGAGCTTCGCGCGGTAGTCGTCGTGATCGAGCGCGCCCGCGACGCAGCCGATCCACAGCTCCACGCTGCGCCGGATCGCCGGCGGCACCTCGCCGCGCACGACGACGTCCGACACCGCGAGGCGGCCACCCGGCTTCAGCACGCGGAACGCCTCCGCGAACACGCGGTCCTTGTCGGCGGAGAGATTGATCACGCAGTTCGAGATGATCACGTCGACGGTGTCGTCGGGCAGCGGGATGCTCTCGATCTCGCCCTTCAGGAACTCGACGTTGCTCACGCCGGCCTTGCGCTGGTTCTCGCGCGCGAGCGCCAGCATCTCGTCGGTCATGTCGAGGCCGTACGCCTTGCCCGTGGGGCCCACGCGCTTCGCCGACAGCAGCACGTCGATGCCGCCGCCCGAGCCGAGATCGAGCACGGTCTCGCCGGGAGCGAGCTGCGCGAGCGCCGTCGGGTTGCCGCAGCCGAGCGACGCGGCGACAGCTTCCCGTGGCAGGTCGGCCGCTTCCTGGCCGTAGAGGTTGGACGTGATCGGATCGCATTCGCGCGAGGACGCGCTGCCGCAGCAGGAGGCGCCGCCGGCGCTGGTTACGCGCAATGCGGCCTTGCCGTACTTCTCCTTCACGATTGCCTTGATGCTCTCGTCCGCCATGATGTTCTCCTCTACGTCGTCGTGAGCGATGTCATTCTGAGCGATTCGAGCCAGCGGTTGAGCGGCTCGACGAGGTCGCGCGGAAACGCGGTCTTGCCGTCGAGCAACCGCAGCGCGCTGACCGGGAGCGCGTCGTGCATGCCGGCGCCGCAACAGCAGCCCGTCACCTTTGTTGGTACTTGCAACTTCATGGACTCACCGCAGGACTCGGCGGGCGACGGCATGGATCAGGCGGGGCGCCTGGCCTGGGTGGCGCAGGCCGCGCGGCCGCGGCTGGCGGTGGTGAGGCGCTGGATGAGCTCGGCCGCCAGCTCCCGGACTTCTTCGGGGAACTCGGCCAGGATGTGCTTCTTCTCTTCGACGAGGTCGGCCAGGATCCGCTCGACCAGGCGCTTGCCCGAAGCCGTCGCGGTCAGGAGCACCGCGCGCCGGTCGCGCGGGTGCGTGGACCGGGCGACGTGCCCCTTGCGCTCGAGCGTCGCGACCACGCGGCTCGCGGTGCTCTTGTCGAGGCACAGCTCGGCGGCCAATTCGTTGAGGGTGATGAGCCCGCGGCGCACGAGCACGTCGAGCGCGTAGCACTGGGTGACCGACACGTCGTGGCAGCAGATCCGGTCGCGGTCACGGAACTGATACACGCGGATGAACTCGCCCAGCGCGTCCTGCAGCTCCCTCGCCTGCCGCGTCAGCGTCGTGTCTCTCATGGTTGGCAGCAGCAACTATACGCCCGGCCGCCGGCGCCGGTCAAGCGCGATGCGGCCCGGTCCCGCGAGGGCGAATAGCACACCGGCCGCCATCATCAGGATGTCGACGTAGACCAGCACGAACAGGCCGAAGCGGGCCTTGATCAGGAACGCGGCGGCAAAACGCAGAGCGCACAGCACACCGGCGGCGCGCGTGAGCCATCCCGACGCGAGCGCCACGCCGACGAGCACGTCGAACGCCGCGGACGCAAGCGCGAAGGTCGCGGGCATCGGCACGCCGTATTCCGTCAGCGCACCGGCCGTCTCCGGCAGGCCGCCGAGCCACTTCACCCAGCCGGCGCGGAGCAACACGAGCGCCGCGGCGAGACGCATGATCGTGATGCCCCACGCGGGGTCGATCTGTCTCATAGTCATCCCCTTTCTCGATGCTAGGCTGACGCTGCATGGCGCTCCCCGCCAACTTCCGCGCCCTCACCCAGCGCAACTACCGCCTGTACTTCATCGGGACCCTCGTCGGCCAGACCGGGACGTGGATGCAGACGGTCACGCAGTCCTGGCTCATCCTCCAGCTGACGAATTCTCCGTTCCTGCTGGGGCTGACGTCCACGCTCCAGTTCGGTCCGATCCTGCTCTTCTCGGTCTTCACGGGCGTGCTCGCGGATCGCGTCACGCGCCGCACGCTCCTGTTCATCACGCAGAGCACGCAGTGCCTGCTCGCCATCGCGCTCGGCCTCCTCGCGTGGAGCGAGCACGCGCGCTACTGGCAGGTGCTGATCGTGGCGGTGATCTGGGGAATCATGAGCTCGATCGACCAGCCTGCGCGCCAGTCGCTCGTGATGGAGCTGGTGGGCCGCGAGCACCTGACGAGCGCGGTCGGGCTGAACTCGGCGTCGTTCAACGGTGCGCGGATCATCGGACCGTCGATCGCGGGCGTGCTGATCGCGCGCGTCGGCCTCTCGCCGGGGTTCTTCCTGAACGCGATCGCGTTCGTGTTCGCGATCTCGATGCTGACAATGATCCCAGGACGGCGCCCGGAGCCGCGAATGGCCGGGCGCACGTTCGTCGAAGACCTGCTCGAGGGCGTCGCCTACGCGCTCCGCACGCCGATCGTGCGCTTCATCCTCGGCCTGCAGATGATCCTGAGCTTCTGCGTCTTCAACTTCAGCGTCTACGTTCCGCTGCTCGCGCGCGACCGGCTCGGCATGGGTGCCGAAGGCTTCGGGCTCTTGATGGCCGCGCTCGGCGTCGGCGCGCTGCTCGCCGGCCTCTCGCTCGGCGCATTCATCACCGGCGCGCCGCGCATCGGCATGATCGCGACCTCGCTGTCCGTCGCGCTCATGGGCCTGCTCCTGCTGTCGTACACGCGCTGGATCGGGATCGCGGCGATCGCGCTGGCGATCACGGGCTTCGCGGGCACGCTGGTCAACGCGAGCACGAACACGTCGCTGCAGCTCCGCGCGCCGGAGAATCTCCGCGGCCGGGTGATGAGCTTCTACACGCTGATCGCGGGCGGCATCTTCCCGATCGGCGCGTTCTGGGTGGGCTTCGTCTCCGAGCACTGGGGCGTCCAGCGCGCGTTCTTCGTGAACGGCGCGGCCGGCCTGGTGGCGGTGACGGTGCTGCTGCTGTGGCGCCGGCGCGCGATTACCCCCGCAGGCCGGGCATCGTGAAGCCGCGCGCGTCGAGGTCGGCGACCAAACCCTTCGCCTGATCCGGCGTCAGCTCGACCAGTGGCGGACGGACGGTCGCCCACGCGGGGTCGCCGCCGTAGTGCGCGATCGCGGCCTTCAGCGCCGGGATCATCGGGTACTTCGCGAACGTCTGGCGGATTTCATCCAGGCGAGCCTGCTGCGCGTCGGCGTCGGCCCCACGCCACGTCTCGAACAGGCGCGCGATCGGGCCCGGGTTCGTGTTCGCGGTCGCGCTGATGCAGCCCGCGCCGCCGTGGCGCATGCCCTGGAGCAGGAACGTCTCGGCGCCCGGAAACACGTCGAAGCCGTCTTTCGCGTACGCGTCGAGGAACGCCTTCGTGTTGTTCCAGTCGCCGCCGCTGTCCTTCATGCCCGCGACCATGCCCGGGTACTTCTTCAAAAGGCGCTCGACGAGACCGAGCGTGATCGGTACCTGCGCGACCGGCGGGATGTGATAGAGGTACACGCGCAGCCGCGGCTCCCCCACCCGCTCGATGATCTCGGCGAAGTTGCGGTAGAGCCCTTCGTCGCTCACGCCCTTGTAGTAGAACGGCGGCAGCATCAAGACACCGGCGCAGCCGAGCTTCACCGCGTGCGCCGTCAGCTTCACCGAGTCCGTGATCGCGCAGTGGCCGGTGCCCGGCATCATGCGCGCCGGATCGACACCCGAGCTCACGAGCTTCTCGAGCAGCACCATCTTCTCGTCGACCGAGATCGAGTTCGCCTCCGAGTTGGTCCCGAACACCGCGAGCCCGACGTTCTGCGAGAGCAGCCACTTGCACTGCTTCACGAAGCGCTCGGGATCGGGCGACAGGTCCCTCCTGAACGGAGTGACGACCGGGCTCAGGACGCCGGTGATGCGCTGCGCGTCGTTCATCTCGATCCTTTCACGACGGGGATTTCGTCGCCTGCGAGCGATAGGCTTCGGGGACCTCGTCGAGACGATCCGTCAGATGCACGACCCCGTCGCTGTCGGTCCACCGGTAGATGTCGGCACGGCGCGTGGGCTGCGGCGGCGCGGGCGGCGCCACGGACGGCGCCACCCACCGGTACGGCACCGTGACGCCGTCGCCTCGCAGCTCGTAGCGTCCGCCCGGGAGCTCGATGATCGTCTCGGTCGGCTGCGGCGGATACGCGGGCGCCGGCGGGATGTAGATCGAGGACGGCGGGTAGGCAGGCGCGTACGACGGCACGTACGACGGCGGCGGCGGAATGTCTTCCGGCACGTACGGAATCGACGTCGAATAGATCACGCCACCGCCATACCCGTAGGCGTAGGGATACCCGAAGCCGTGCCCCTGGAATTTCCCGTGATGGTGATGACGCGGGAAGAGACTTCGGCGCGGAGGTGTGCAGGCGGCCGCCGCGATGATTGCCCTGCGAACCGCCGCGTCCGCCATCGGCGAGCACGCCAACCGGCCCGAACGCGACGAGCGCGGCGGACACGAGCGCGACGAGAGCGGTTGTTCTCATCTCACGCCTTCCGCAGGAAGTCGAAGTCACACCCTTGCTCGGCCTGGAGCACGTGGTCCATGTAGAGCTTCGCATATCCGCGCGGCGGCGGCGCCACGGGCGCTTTCCACGCGGCGCGCCGGCGCGCGATCTCGTTCTCGTCGACGAGAAGATCGAGGCGCCGCTCGCGCACGCTCAGCTTGATGCGATCGCCGTTCTTCACCAGCGCGAGCGTACCGCCGACCGCGGCTTCCGGCGAGATGTGCAGCACGATCGTCCCGTACGCGGTGCCGCTCATCCGCGCGTCCGACATCCGCACCATGTCCTTCACACCGGCGCGCGCGAGCTTCGCGGGAATCGGCAGGTAGCCGGCCTCGGGCATCGCGTACCCGCTCTTCGGCCCGGCGTTCTGCAGGACGAGGAAGTCGTCCGGCGTGACGTCGAGGTCCGGCGAGTCGATCCGGTCCGCCAGATCCGGGAGCGACGTGAAGACGACCGCTCGGCCTTCGCGCTCGAACAGCGCGGGATCAGCCGCCGAGCGCTTGATGATCGCCCCGTTGGGCGCGAGAGATCCGAACAGCGCGGCGAGGCCGCCGACTTTCTGATACGGGTCGCCGAGCGCGCGCACGACCTCGCGGTCAACCCAGCCCGGCTCGGCGTCGAGCCGCTGGCCGAGCGTCTCCCCCGTCACCGTCAGGCAGTCGAGATGGAGCATCGGCTTGAGCTCGCGCAGCACGGCGCCCACCCCGCCCGCGGAGTTCAGATCGGACATGTAGTGCCGGCCGGTCGGCTTCAGATCGACGAGCACCGGCGTCGCGTCGCTCAGCTCGTTGAGACGCTTGAGCGAGATCGAGATGCCCGCGCGTCCCGCGACCGCGGTCAGGTGCACGATCGCGTTCGTCGAGCCGCCGATCGCGAGCAGCACGCGCAGCGCGTTCTCGACTGATTTCTCGGTGATGATCCGGCTCGGCCGCAGGCCTTCGGTCGCGAGCGCGACGGCACGCTTTCCGGTCGCTTCCGCCGCGCGCAGACGATCCGCGTGCACGGCCGGAATCGCGGCGGTGCCGGGCAGCACCATGCCGAGCGTCTCTGCGATCGCCGCCATCGTGCTGGCCGTCCCCATCACCGCGCACGTGCCGGCCGTCGTGGCGAGGTTCCCTTCGATCTCCTCGATCTCCGTCGCGTTCACGCCGCCCGCGCGGTACTTCGCCCAGAAGCGCCGGCAGTCGGTGCACGCGCCGAGACGCTCGCCGTGGTACGCCATCGGCAGCATCGGACCCGCGAGAAGCTGGATCGCCGGCACGTCGGCGGACACCGCGCCCATGAGCTGCGCGGGCACGGTCTTGTCGCACCCGCCGAGCAGGACGACGGCGTCCATCGGCTGCGCCCGGATCATCTCCTCGACGTCGATCGACATGAGGTTGCGGAACATCATGCTGGTGGGGTTGAGGAAGGTCTCGCCGAGCGAGATCGTCGGGAAGTCGATCGGCAGCGCGCCCGCGGAGAGGACGCCGCGCTTGACCGCTTCGATCATCTCCGGGAAGTGCCGGTGGCAGTTGTTGAACCCGCTTGCCGACTGCGCGATGCCGACGACGGGCCGCGCGAGCATCTCCTTCGAGTAGCCCATCGACTTCGCGAAGGACCGGCGCAGGTAGAGCGAGAAGTCGGCGTCGCCGTAGTTGGTGAGCCCGCGCGCGAGACCGTGAGACTGGGCCGTCATCGCGCCCCAGCCTATCACCCGGGGTCAGGCGCGCGCGAGCGCGCTCAGCGCGACGGCGACGGCCGCCGTCCGGCCCTCGACCCCGAGCTTTTGATAGATGCGCTCGAGGTGCTTGTCGACCGTGCGCGCGCTGATCCCCAGGATCGTGGCGCGCGCCACCGCCCGGCGTCGTCACGTCAGCCGGCGAGCATCAGCAGGACCAGGCCGATCAGCATCACCACACAGCCAGGCCAGATCAGCTTCACCCGCGCGCCCTCGCCGAACGCGAGGTAGCCGATCGCGAGCGCCATCAGGACCTCCAGCTGCTTCACCGCCTCCACGTACGAGCTCACCGTCATCGTGTAGGCGGTCGTGCCGAACCACGTCGAGATCGCGGCGAACGCGCCCAGCGCCATGAAGCTCCACCAGTGGCGCCCGACCTGGCGGAAGTGGCGGCCGGAGCGGTAGATCGCGAACGGCGTGATGATCGCCGAGCAGAACACGTAGCCCATGAACACCGCGAACGCCGGACTCGAGAGCAGCGCGGTCTTCTTGATGAAGATCACGCTCGGCGCGAAGAAGAACGCGGAGCCGAGCGTGTAGCGCTGTCCGGGATCGCGCACGAGCGCGACCAGCGGCGCCCACACCGACACCCGCGCGCGCTCGACGTTCAACAGGTAGAGGCCGATCACGGAGATCACGACGCCGACCAGGCCCAGCATCGACGGCGATTCGCCGAGCGCCACCACGCCCCAGACGACCAGCAGCAGCAGGCTCAGCTTCCACAGCGCGGTCACCAGCGAGATCTCCGCGACGTTCAGCGCCATCGCGAGGAACTGCGTGCCGGTGATCTGCACGAGCGCGAAGAGCAGACAGTAGGTCCACACGCCGGGCTGCAGCGTCGGCCAGCCGCTCGTCATCACGCCGAGCGCCGCGAACGGCAGGATGAACGTGAAGCGGCCCCACACGTTGATGGTCTCGTCGAGCGCATGCCCGAGACGCTTCATCACCATGTTGCGCAGGACCTGGAAGAGCGCGCTGCCGAGAGCCAGGAGGATCCAGAGCATGCGAGCCAGTGTAGTCCAAGGCACGCCCGATGCGGTCGCGCGCGAGGCGCCGGTATAATGCCCGCGCATGATCGAAGGCGTCTCCAGCACCACCGACGTCGTTCCCGTTCGTGACGTCCACCGCATCGACGAAGCGTCGCTCGAGCGCTATCTCGTCGCGCACGTCCCGGGCTTCCGCGGGCCCATCGACCTGCGCCAGTTCCAGGGCGGGCAGTCGAATCCGACGTACTACATGCGCGCGGGCAGCGGCGAGTACGTCCTTCGCCGCAAGCCGCCGGGCAAGCTGCTGCCGTCGGCGCACGCGGTCGACCGCGAGTACCGGGTGATCACGGCGCTGCGCGACAGCGGCGTGCCGGTCCCCCGCACCTACGTGCTCTGCGAGGATCCGGACGTCGTCGGCACGTCGTTCTATCTGATGGATTGCGTGCACGGGCGCGTGTTCGCCGATCCGCTGCTCCCCGGCGTGAGCCCCGCCGACCGCCGCACGCTCTACGACCGGTTCGCCGAGATCCTCGCCCGGCTGCATCGCGTCGACTGGAAGGCTGCCGGCCTCGAAGACTTCGGCCGGCCCGGCAACTACTTCGCGCGCCAGATCCATCGCTGGACCACGCAGTACCGCGCGTCCGAGACCGAGAAGATCGACGCGATGGAACACCTGATGGACTGGCTGCCGAAGAACATTCCGGCCGACGACACCGTCACGCTCGTGCACGGCGACTATCGGCCCGGCAACATGGTCGTGCATCCGACGGAGCCGCGCGTGCTCGCGGTGCTCGACTGGGAGCTCTCGACGCTCGGCCATCCGCTCGGCGACCTCTCCTACGCGTGCGTCCCCTACTACATGGGCCCGGGCGAGACGCTCGGCGGCGTCGCGGGGCTCGACCTGCACGCGATGGGGATTCCAACCGAATCCGAGTTCGTCGAGGCCTATTCCCGGAAAGCGGGGCGCGGACCGATCGAGCACTGGAGCTTCTACATGGCGTTCGCGCTCTTCCGTCTCGGCGCGATCGCGCAGGGGATCATGGGACGCGTACGCGACGGCACGGCGAACGATCCGCGCGCGGTGGAGCGTGGCAAGCGCGCGCGCCCGCTCGGGGAAGCCGGCTGGGCCGTGGTGGAACGATCAGGAAAGGAACCGTGACGTGAGAGCAAACAGACTGCGGGAGATCTGGGCGAAGGGCGAGGCGGCGGTCAACGGCTGGGCGTCGATTCCGAGCGCGTTCGCGACCGAGGTGATGTCGCACCAGGGCTTCGACTCGATCACGATCGACATGCAGCACGGCATCGTCGACTACCCGAACGCGACGACCATGCTCGCGGCGATCTCGACGACGAACGTGGTGCCGCTCTCGCGCGTGCCGTGGAACGACTCCGCGTGGATCGGCAAGATCATGGACGCGGGCGCGTACGGCGTGATCTGTCCGATGATCAACACGCCGGAGCAGGCCGAGCAGCTCGTGCAGTACTGCAAGTACCCGCCGCGCGGCATCCGGAGCTTCGGCCCGGCGCGCGCGGTGCTCTACGGGGGCACGGACTACTGGCAGAAGGCGAACGACGAGCTGCTCGTGATCCCGATGATCGAGACCGCCGAGGCGCTGAAGAACCTCGACGCGATCCTGAGCGTGCCCGGCGTCGAGGCGATCTACGTCGGCCCCGCGGACCTGAGCTTCTCGCTCGGCTGCTACCCGCCCCGCCTCGACCAGACCGATCCGCCGGTGGTGGAAGCGCTGAAGACGATCGTCAAGGCGTGCAAGAACCACGGCGTGGCCGCCGGCATCCACTGCGGCGTCGCGTCGTACGCGTCGAAGATGATCAACGACGGCTACCAGCTCGTGACGCTGGCGTCGGACTCGCGCCATCTCGCCATGGCCGCCGCGGCGGAGATCAACGCCGTCCGCAAGTCCGGTACGAAGGCCGGCGTGATGCCCGCCTACTAGCCGTCATGGCGGCACGCTCGTCTACATCGCTTGCGCGGTAGCGGCGCGCCGCGCTCCGCCGCATGAAGGCGTCCCGCGCGGAGGCGGACCTCATCACGTGGTTCGGGCGCGTCCCGACGGCGGCGCTGCACGACCCTTCGCACGCGTACCCGGTGACGGAGTGGCTCCCCGCGCCCGGCTGGAGCCACGAGCGCGATCACATCGCCGAGGTCCGCGCCTGGTGGCGCTCCCGGCGCAGCGAACGCCGGGAGCGCCGCGCGCGCTAGGAGTGCTTGCGTAGCTCCAGGCGGCCGATCTGGCGGCGATGCACTTCGTCCGGGCCGTCGGCGAAGCGCAGCGTGCGGGAGTGCGCCCACATGAACGCGAGCGGGAACTCCTGGGAGACACCGCCGCCGCCGTGGACCTGCATCGCCCAGTCGACCACCTGCAGCGTCACGTTCGGCACCGCGACCTTGATCTCGGCGATGGCCTGCTTGGCCGCCTTGTTGCCGACGGTGTCCATCATGTAGGCGGCGTGCAGCACGAGCAGGCGCGCCTGGTCGATCTTGATACGCGCCTCCGCGAGCCGCTCCAGCGTCACGTCATGGTCGGCGATGCGCTTGCCGAACGCGACCCGGCTCATCGCCCGCTTGCACATGAGCTCCAGCGCGCGCTCCGCGACGCCGATCTGGCGCATGCAGTGGTGGATGCGGCCCGGACCGAGGCGGCCCTGCGCGATCTCGAAGCCCCGCCCTTCACCGAGCAGCAGGTTCCCCGCCGGCACCCGCACGTTCTCGAACAGCACCTCGCCGTGGCCGTGCGGCGCGTCGTCGTAGCCGAACACCGTCAGCATCCGCTTCACGGTGATGCCCGGCGCCTCGCGCGGGACGACGATCATCGACTGCTGCTTGTACTTGTCGGGGTTCTTCGGGTCGGTCTTGCCCATGAAGATGAGGACCTTGCAGCGCGGGTCGCCGATGCCCGAGGTCCACCACTTGTGACCGTTGATCACGTAGTGATCCCCGTCGCGGACGATCGACGACTCGATGTTCGTCGCGTCCGACGACGCCACCTTCGGCTCCGTCATCGCGAAGGCCGACCGGATCTTGCCCTCGAGGAGCGGGACCATGTACCGCTGCTTGAGCTCCTCGCTCGCGTAGCGCTCGAACACTTCCATGTTGCCGGTGTCCGGCGCCGAGCAGTTGAAGACTTCGGGCGCGATGTGCGAGCGGCCCATGAGCTCGCACAGCGGCGCGTACTCGAGGTTGGTGAGGCCGGCGCCCCGCTGGCTCTCGGGCAGGAAGAGGTTCCAGAGCCCGCGCTCGCGCGCTTTCTCCTTCAGCTCCTCCATGATCGGCGGGACCTGCCACCGCGTCGGACCGGCGTCGAGCTGCTCGTGGAAGACGTGCTCGTTCGGGTAGACGTACTTGTTCATGAAGTCGGTGATCTGCTCCAAGTACATCTTGGTCTTCTGCGAGTACTCGAAATCCATGGCTCTCCTCCTGCACGGTGGCTCCGAAGATACCATGCTAGGCTGACCGGTCGTGGCGTCCATCGGATTGAAGCTTCTCGGCGGATTCGAGGTCACGCTCGCGCCGGGGACGAGAGCGCGCATCCCGACGCGCAAGGCGCAGGCGCTGCTCGCGTACCTCGCCGTGAGCGCCGGGCGTCCCGTGGCGCGGGACACGCTCGCCGGCCTCCTGTGGAGCGACAGTGACGATTCGGCCGCGCGCAACAACCTCCGCCAGACGCTGTTCGTGCTGCGCAAGGCGCTCGGCGACGCGGCCGCGCTGCTCGACGTCGACGCCGCGACCGTCTGCCTGAGCGCGCGCGCCAGCGTCGACGTCGCCGACTTCGAGCGCGACATCACCGATCCGGATCCGGAACGGCTGAGCGGCGGCATCGCGCGCTATCGCGCGGAGCTGCTGGCCGGTCTCGCGGTCGACGCGCCGGCGTACGACGACTGGCTGGTGACGCAGCGTGAGCGGCTGCGCGAGCTGCTGCACGACGGGCTCCGGCGCCTCATCGCGCACGACGTGCAGACCGGCAACCTCGCGCGCGCGCTCGAGACCGCGCGGCGCGGCCTCGCGCTCGACCCGCTCGACGAGGCGATGCACCGCGAGGTCATGCGCCTGCACGCGAGCAGCGGGCGGCCCCTGGCGGCGCTGCGGCAATACCAGGTCTGCGTCGACGCGCTCCAGCGCGAGCTCGGCATCGAGCCGGACGCGGAGACGCGCGCGCTCTATCGCGGCCTGCTCGAGGAGCGGCGCGGCGGCACGCGCGAGGAGACGCCGGCCGCGCTCAGCTCGGACATCTCGATCATCGGCCGCGAGTCCGAGGTCGAGCGCCTGACGACGCTGCTCGACGCGACGGCGCGCGGCCAGGGCCGTGTCGTGGCGATCCTCGGCGAGGCGGGCATCGGCAAGAGCCGGCTCACGCGCGAGCTCGCCGCGGAGATGGAGCGCCGCGACGGCCGCGTGGTGACGGGCGCCTGCCACGACGCCGAGCGCACGCTGCCCTTGCACCCCTGGGTCGAAGCGCTCCGGCGCGGCGGGCTCGGGGGCCAGGTGTCGCTGAGCGCGTGGCCGGCCCCCGTGCAGAACGAGATCCTCCGGCTCTTCCCCGAGATCGATCCCGACCGCATTCCGGGCGCGCCGCGCGAGGACAGCGCGCTCCAGCTCTTCGAAGGGCTCACGCGGCTCGTGACGGGCGTGGCGGCCGCGCGGCCGCTGCTCGTCGTCATCGAGGACGCGCACTGGGCCGACACGACGAGCCTGCGCTTCCTCGCGTTCCTCGCGCGACGCATCGAGCGGGCCCCGATCCTGGTCGCGATCACGGCGCGCGAAGAGGACGCGGTCGACGTGCCGCTGCTCGGACGCATCCTGGACGACCTGGAGCGTGAGCAGCGGCTGACCCGCATCGCGCTGGCACCGCTCACGCGCGGGGAGACGGATCGGCTCGTCCGCGCGCACGCGCGCGCCGGCGTCGGCGACGCCGCGCTCGCGGCGCTGCGCCAGGCCGTGTGGGGGGCGAGCGGTGGCAATCCGTTCGTCGCCGTGGAGATGGTGCAGGCGTTCCGTCACGGCGCGGCGAGCCCGCCGCTGCCGCGAAAAGTGCACGAGCTCATCGCCGACCGTCTCGGCCGGCTGAGCGAGCGCGCGCAGGAGCTCGCGGCGCTCGTGGCGCTGATGGCGGGCGGCGTGGACTTCGCGCTGCTCGCGGGCGCGAGCGGACTGACGCCGGCAAACGCCGCCGACGGCCTGGAAGAGCTCGTGCGGCGCCGCGTGCTGCACGCGGTCGACACGCGCTTCGCGTTCGTGCACGACCGCGTCCGCGACGTCACGCTGCAGCGGCTCATCCCGCCGCGCCGGCGCCTCCTGCATCGCCGGATCGCCAATGCCGCGGAAACCCTCTACGCCGGCGATCTCGACGCGCACGCCGCGACGCTCGGCTCGCACTGTCTCGCCGCGGAGCTCTGGGATCGCGCGCTGCCGTATCTGCGGCGCGCGGGGCGTCAGGCGCTCGCGACGGGCTCCCATCGCGAGGCCGCGGCGCGTTTCGAGCAGGCGGTCAACGCGCTGTCGCACTTGCCGACGTCGCCCGACCTCGTCGCCGAGGCGATCGACGTGCGGATCGACCTGCGGCACGCGCTGATCGCCGCCGACGCCTTCGAGCCGATCTCGAAGCATCTCATCGCCGCCGAGCGCGACGCGCGCGCGCTCGGCGACCGCGCGCGCCTCGGCCGCGTGCTCGCGCTGCGGGCCAACTGCCACTTCAACTTCGCCGAGTACGGGCCCGGCCGCGAGGCCTGTGCCCAGGCCGAGGTCATCGCGCGCGAGCTCGGCGACCGAACGGTCTCGGCGACGGTGCGGATGTACCTCGGCATGTTCTGCCACCAGAGCGGCGATCACGCCACGGGCGCGGAGCACTACCGCCGCTTCCTTCGCGAGGCGAACGAGGGCGTGGTCGGTGAGCGGCTCGGGCTCGGCCTCACGCTCATCTACGCGCGCGCCTATCTCTGCATCTGTCTCAGCGAGCTCGGCGAGTTCGCCGAGGGCTACGCGGTGGCCGAGGAAGCGATCCGGCGCGCGGACGCGGTGCGGCATCCGTGGGCGCTCGCGCACGCGTCGCTCGCGATGTCGACGCTCGCGGCGCGGCAGGGACGGCCCGAGCGCGCGCTCGCAACGTACGCGTGGTACCGGCAGGCGCTGTCGGCGATCGACGACGTCTGGCCGCTCGCGGATGCCTGGGCCGCGTACTGCGAAGTCCTCGCGGGGCGGGCGGAGGAAGCGCTGCCGCGGCTCGACCCCGCGAACACCATCCTCCTCACGCTCCCGGCGATCCAGCTCTGGCGCGCCGAGGCCTGCGTGCAGCTCGGCCGCCTGCGCGAGGCGCGCGCGCTCGCGACCGAGGCGCTCGAGCGCGGGCGCACGCGTGGCGAGGCGAGCTACGAAGCGTGGGGCCACTTCACGCTGGGCGAGATCGCGGAGCGCGGCGGCGCGCGCGGCAGCGAAGCCGAGCAGCGCTACGAAGAAGCGCTGGAGCTCGCGCGCAAGCGCGGCTACCGTCCGCTCGAAGCGCGCGCGCGCCTGCGTCTCGGCGAAGTGCGCGCGCGCGCCGGCCGCGCCGACGCGGCGGACGACATCGAGGCGGCGCGCGCGCTCCTCACCGAGCTCGGCATGACGCGCTGGCTCGAAACGGCGGCGGCGTCTGCGCGCTGACCGCCTGCCGCGACTCGCCGACCGGACGTGGCCCGAGGCGCGCGCGCTCGCGCGTGACGCGCGCGTGGTCGTCCTGCTTCCGCTCGGCGCCGTCGAGCAGCATGGCCCGCACCTGCCGCTCTCGGTCGACTGGCTCGGCGCGGAGGAGCTGGCCCGGCGCCTCGCCCCGCACCTGCGCCGCGCGGGATGGAAGCCGCTGCTGGCGCCGTCGCTGCCGTACGGCGCGAGTCCCCTCGCCGCCGACTGGCCGGGAACCGTGTCGCTCTCCGTCGCGACGCTCCGGCGCGTGATCGTCGAGGTCGTCCGCGGTCTTGCGGCGCACGGCTTCCGCCGCGTGATCCTGACGAACTACCAGGCCGATCCAGGGCACCTGCGCGCGATGGCGCTCGCGCGCCGCGATCTCGCGTGTGTCCGCGGCCTGACGCTGCTCTTCGCCGGGTTCTCGCCCGATCCGTCGGCGCCGATGCTCACCCCGCGCGTGACGCGCCTCTTGCGCAGCCCGCGTCCCGATCGCGAGTGGCACTCGGGCGAGATGGAGACGTCGATGATGCTCGAGGCGGCGCCGCGGCTCGTGCGGCGCGCGATCGCGCGGAAGCTGCCGCCGACGTGGGTGGACTGGCGCGCGGCGCTCGCGCGCAAGCAGACGTTCCGCGGGATGGACCCGCGCGGCCGCGGCTACTTCGGCTCGCCCGCGCACGCGCGGGCGGCGACCGGGCGGCGCGCGATGGCGTTACGCGCTCGCCTCATCGCGGCCGCGCTGTGCGAAGCGCTACGCCAGTCGTGAGCCCCGCCGCCCCGCCGTCGACGGCGACGACGGCCATCAGCTAACGGGATACATCGAGAAGTCTTCGGCCTTCTCGGTGATGAACTCGAGCAGGACCGGGACACCTTCCTTCGTCTTCTCGATGCCGCGCTTGATCGCCGGCACGATGTCGTTCGACTTCTCGACGCGCTCGCCGTAGCCGCCGAACGCCTTGGCCATCTCGGCGTAATTCCCGCTGATGTCCGTGCTCCGGTACTTCTTCGTCGCCGTCGCCATCACCTTGAGCTCGATGGCCATCGAGAAGTTGTTCGAGAGGATCGACATGATCGGGATGCGCTCGCGCACGCAGGTCTCGAAGTCCATGCCGGTGAAGCCGATCGCCGCGTCGCCCCAGAAGTTGATGCAGAGCTTCTCGGGGAACGCGAGCTTCGCGCCCATCGCGAGCCCGAGGCCGTAGCCGAGCTGCGTGGTCTTGCCCCAGCCGATGTAGGAGAGCGGCGCCACGGGCTCCCAGAACGGTGAGATCTGATCGCGCGGGCTGCCCGCGTCGTGCGTGATGATCGTGTTCGCGAGGTCGACGTTGTGCATCAGGTCCCAGATCACGCGGTACGGCGAGATCGGGGAGCCGTCCTGCGTGAGCCGCGGCATCCACTGGTTGAGCCACTCGGTCTTGAGGTTCTTGATCTGCTGCGCGACGTCCGTGTAGCGGCCGCGCGGCTTGCCCTTCAGCCGGTCCTTGATCTCGGTGATCAGCGCGTCGAGCACGAGCCCGGCGTCGCCGAGCAGCCCGTCCTCGACCGAGACGTCCTTGTTGAGATCCGCGGCATCCAGCGTCGCCTGGATGAGCTTCTTGCCCTTCGGCATCGGGACGCCGTAGTTCGTCGTCGTGAAGCTGCAGCCGATGCCGAAGATCACATCCGCGTTCGTCAGGAAGTGGTGGAGCTGCTTGCTGATCGAGCGGCCGCCGGAGCCGAGCGAGAGCGGGTGCGTCTCGGGGAACGCGCTCTTGCCCTGGAGGCTCGTGGTGACGGGGCACTCGAGCAGCTCGGCGAGCGCCTTCAGCTGCGGCCACGCCTTCGCGTAGTGGACGCCCTGCCCCGCGTAGATCACCGGACGCTCGGCGGCGACGAGTGCTCCGGCGATACGCGAGACGTCCTTCGGATCCGGCGCGACCTTCAGACGCGGCGCCGGCTTGTAGTCGAACGGCTCGGGCACGTCTTCGCGCAGCAGGTCGACGGGGAACTCGACGAGCACCGGACGCGGACGGCCGTTGCGCACCTGCGTGAACGCGCGGCGCATCGCGGCGCCGACGACGCCGGGCAGGATCACCTGCTCCGCCGACTTCGTGACGTGCTGCATGTTGAGGAACGAGTTGAAGTTCGGGGCGACGTTCGTGATGCTCCGCGGATAGCCGCCCGGAAGGACGACGATCGGCACCGAGTCGCCGTACGCCTGCGCGACGCCGCCGAACGCGTTCTCCGAGCCCGGCCCGTGCTGCATCGCGAACACGCCGATCTGGTCCGCCGACGTCACGCGGCTGACCGCGTCGGCCATGTGGAGACCCGTGCGCTCCTGCCGCACGATGATCGTGCGGATGTCGGCTTCCGCCGCCGCCTCGATGATCTGGTTGACCGGATAGCCGATCAGGAACTTCACGCCTTCGCGCTTGAGGATCTCCGCGACCGCCGCTGCCGCTTTCATGGACGGACTCCTTTAGTAAGATGGGCCCCATTATGATGCCAGTCGAACGGCAAAAGCTGATCCAGCAGTACGCCGACGGGCCGCGCCGGCTTCGCGACGCGCTCGCGAAGGTGCCGGAGGCCGCACGAAAGTGGCGGCCGGCGCCGGGCGAATGGTCGGCGCACGAAGTGGTCTGTCACTGCGCGGACTCCGAGGTCAACGCGTACGCGCGCATCCGCTTCGTCGTCGCGGAGAAGGAGCCCGTCATCCAGGGCTACGACCAGGAGGTGTGGGCGCGCGTGTTCGACTATCACGCGTTGCCGCTGGCGCCGGCGCTCGCCACCGTCGATGCCGTACGCGGGACGACGGCCGCGCTGCTGCGGACGCTGACCGACGCGGATTGGGCAAAGAAGGGCACGCACTCGGAGTCCGGGCCGTACGGCGCCGAGCCGTGGCTTCAGATCTACGCCGACCACCTGGAGAACCACGCGCGGCAGATCGAGAACAATCTCGCCGCGTGGCAGAAGACGCAGCGCTAACCTTCCTCAAAGGAGAGAGCCAATGTCGATCAAGCGTCACGGAGCGGGCCCGCGCATGAGCGCGGCGGTCGTGCACGGCAACACGGTCTACCTCGCGGGCATGGTGGCCGAGGATCCCTCGCAGGACATCACCGAGCAGACGAAGTCGGTCCTGCGCCGCATCGACGCCGGCCTCGCGAGCGCAGGCTCCGACAAGTCGAAGCTCCTGTCCGCGCAGATCTTCATCACCGACATGCGGAACTTCGCGGACATGAACGCCGTGTGGGACGCGTGGGTGGACAAGAACAACACCCCGGCGCGCGCGACCGTGCAGGCGAGCCTCGCGAACCCGAAGATGCTCGTCGAGATCATGGTGCAGGCGGCCGTTTGATTTCAGATGGGGGGACGCCTCTGGCGTCCCCCCAAGCCCCCCGCGCTCCGCGCCCCGGCCAAGCCGTGGCGCTCCGCGAGTGCCGATGGACCCCGTGTGCCGGCAGTCGCCGCTACGTCGCGCGCTCGAGCTCGACGTAGTTCTGGTTGTACGCCGTGCCCGTCCCCGCCGTGTAGCGCGGCTCCGTCAGCACGTTCAGCCCGCGGTCGTATTTCGCCCAGTCGCCCTTCTCCACGAGCACGCTGTCCGGCCGCACGTCGTCGCGGCACTCGAGCACCACGTCGAGCGTGCCGCGCGCCGAGGCCAGACGCGCGCGTGCTCCGTGAGAGAGGCCGCGCGCCTTCGCCGTCGTCGAATGCACCTGCGCGGTCACACAGCCCGGCTGGCGGCGGTCCTCGCGCACCTGCGAGTTGATCGCGCTCTCGGACGCGAGGAACGTGAGGTGGAGCGGGAACTCCGCCGGTGGCAGAACCGGATCGTCGTCGAGCGCGGCCGGGAACACGAATCGGCCTGACGCCGTCCTGAACTTTCCGTCCGCCCACGGCACGCGCGGCAACCCTTCGGGACGCATCCGTCCGCCCGCGGCCAGCAGCGACGCGTGCGAGACGTTCTGGTGACGGAACGACGACGTGAGCTGATCGATCCAGTGCCCCGGGCTTCCCGCCATGTCCGCGCCGAAGCCGAGCCGCTCGGCGAGCTGCTGCAGGATCGTGAGATCGCTGCGGCACTCGCCCTGCGGTGCGACGAGCGGCTGCATCAGCTGCATCCACTGGTGGCCGTAGCTCGGGAGGAAGTCTTCCTCCTCCAGCATCGTCGTCGACGGCAGGAAGACGTCACAGCACTCCGCGGTGTCGGTGAGGAACTGGTCGACACAGACGCGAAAGTCGAGCGCGGCGAGCGCGCGCCGTGTCGCCGGCGTGTCGGGCATCTGGTTGACCAGGTTCGTTCCCAGCAGGAACGCGGTGGTGATGCGCGGATCGGTCGTGGTCGCGAGCGCGTCGCCGAGCTTGCTGACAGGCACCGTGCGCACCGGCGAGGTCCGGCGCTCGAGCGCGACCGGCTTGTGCATCGTGGCCCACGGCCAGTTCGCGAAGTTCACGCCGCCGCCCGGCACGCCGATGTTGCCGGTGAGCATGCCGAGCGCGGCGATCAGCCGGTAGGTCTGCGCGCCGCGCGTGTACTGCTGGAGCCCGATGCCCTGCAGGATCGTCGCCGGCTTCGTGTCGGCGTAGTCGAGCGCGAGGTGCCGGATCGCTTCGACGGGCAGATCGGTCCGCCGCGTGACTTCGTCCATCGACAGCGTGTCGACCAGCGCGAGGTAGTCGTCGAAGTGCTTGCCGATCGCCGCGATCCGCGCGCGATCGACCGCGCGATCGGCGAGAATCACCTTCGCCATCCCGATCGCGAGGTGCCCGTCGCTTCCGGGCCGGGACTGGACGTGGCCGTCGCAATAGCGGACGGTCTTCGTCACCGCGGGATCGATCACGATCACGCGCGCGCCGCGCGCCCGCGCTTCCTTCAGCACCGGCATCATGTGGATGTTGGTGACGGCGGGATTGCGTCCCCAGATCAGGAAGAGCCGCGCGTGCTCCGCCAGGTCGAGCGGATCGTGGATCTCGCACGCGCCGAACGAGAGCGTGGTGCCGTAGTCTCCTTCTCCGCCGCAGAAGCGGCCGACTGCCTGCGTGACGCCGCCGTAGAGGTTGAAAAAGCGCTCGCCCATCACCTTGAGCCCGGCGAACGAGCCGTTGCCCTTGTGATAGAGGACCGACAGCGTGCCGTGGCGCTCCTTCGCGCACGTGAGGCGATCGGCGATCAGGTCGAGTGCCGCGTCCCACGCGATGCGCTGCCAGCGCCCGTCGACCTTCCGAAGCGGATGGAGCTGGCGATCCGGATGGTAGAAGCGGTCGCGCAGGTAGTGGTTGACCTTGTTGCAGAGCGCGCCGCGCGTGAACGGATGCCCGGGGTCGCCGCCGAGCCGGACGATCCGGCCGTCCGCGACTTCCGCGACGATCCCGCACGCGTCGAAGCAGTCGAGCGAGCACGCGGTCCGTCGGAGCTCCGTCGTCATGGCCCCTCCCGGCCGCCCATGATAGTCCTCAATCGTGCCCACCCGCCGCCGACGGCCCGCAGCGACGATCCATCTGGCAGCCCTGCATCGCCAGGCCGAGCGGGTCCGCGCCCTGCTCGACCGCGGCGTCGATCCGAACGCGCGCGCCGAGGAGCAGTGGACGCCGCTCATGCACGCGGCGCGCGGCGGCAGCGCCGGCATCATCACGCTGCTGATCGAACGCGGCGCCGACGTGCGCGCGGTCAACGGCTACGGACGCACCGCGCTCCACGAGGCGGTCTGCGTCGACCACGCGGCCGCGGTCCGCGCGCTGCTCGACGCCGGCGCCGACGTCAACGCGGTCGCCCGCATCGGCGGCACGCCGCTCGCTGAGGCGCTCGGCAACGCCGGCGTCGACGTCGTCACGCTGCTGATCGACGCGGGCGCCGACATCGCGTGCCGCACCGGGACGGGCATGACGCCGCTGTCGTGGGCCGCGCAAGGCGGACACGTGGACCTTCTTCGCACGTTGATCACGCGCGGCGCGGCGCTCGAGCCACTCGCCGGCGGGATGACGCCCCTGGCGCTCGCTGCCGCGTACCGACACGTCGACGCCGCGCGCGCCCTGATCGAGGGCGGCGCCGTGATCGACGGTAACGCGATGACGTGGGCCGCGCGTGCCGGCGCGGACGTCCTCGCCGCGCTGCTCGACGCCGGCGGCGATCCGAACGCGCGCGACGCTGACGGCAACACGCCGCTCGCCGAAGCGGCTGGAGCGGGCAACGAGGCCGTTGTCGCACTTCTCCTCGCGCGCGGCGCGACGCTGGAGTCCAACGTCCGGAGCGGCGGTCCTGTGTGGCGGGCGGCGATGGGCGGCCACGCACGGACGATCGAGCGACTGCTGGCCGTGCCCGGCGCGGACGTCGACGACACACTCGCGCGCGATGGCACCAGCGCGCTCGCCGTCGCGGCGCGTCATGGCCGCGACGCCGTCGTCGACGTGCTGATCGCGCGCGGCGCCGACGTCGACCGAACGGCGACCGATGGCGCGACCGCGCTCGCAAATGCGGCCGAGAACGGTCACATCGCCATCATGGCCCGACTCGTCGCCGCCGGCGCCGCGATCGACGGGCGCGCGGAGGGCGGACCGACGCCGCTGATGCGCGCCGTGCGCGCGATGGGCACGGCGGAGGCGGTGGACTGGCTGCTCGCGCGCGGCGCCGATGTCCACGCCCGCGACCGCGCCGGGCTCACGCCGCTCCTTCACGCCGCGTACGGCGGCGGGCGACACGTCGCGCGGCTCATCGTCGCCCGCGCCGACGTGAACGTCGAAAACGGCGGCTACACCGCGCTCGCCCTTCTCACCACCGTGGGCTACGGCGAGGATCGCTACGCGCGCCCGCGAACGTTTCCAGAGGATTCCGCCGGCCCCGCGATCGAGGCGCTGCTCGCGGCCGGAGCGGATCCGAACGTCGCGCTGCCGTGGCCGCTCCAGCACGTGACGCTGCTGGAGCTGTCCCGCGAGCTGCGCGCGCCCGAGACCGTCGCGCTCTTCGAGCGGTACGGCGCGCGATGACCGACATCGTCCTCCGGCGGGTCGCGCACGGCTGATTGGCGTCTGCCGCGCGGCTGATACACTCGACGGGATGCGACTGTCCGTCCTCGACCAATCCCCGATCCGCAGCGGCGGCACCGCGGCCGACGCCATTCACGAGACGCTCGAGCTCGCGCAGATCTGCGAGCGGCTCGGGTACCACCGCTACTGGCTGGCGGAGCATCACTCCTCGAAGGGACTCGCGGGCACCAGCCCCGAAGTCCTGATCGGTCAGGTCGCCGCGCGCACCTCGCGCATTCGCGTCGGCTCGGGCGGCGTGATGCTGAGCCACTACAGCGCGCTGAAGGTCGCGGAGAACTTCCGCGTGCTCGAGACACTCTTTCCCGGACGCATCGATCTCGGCATCGGGCGCGCGCCGGGCAGCGACCAGCGCACAATGTACGCGCTCGCCGGCGGTGGGATCCGCGACATCTCGCAGTTCCCGCAGCAGATCGCCGACGTCGTGGCGTGGCTGCACGATCGGCTGCCCGACGACCACATGTTCGGCGGCGTCCGCGCGATGCCTGCGGGGACGACGGCGCCCGAGATCTGGCTGCTCGGCTCGAGCGACGCGAGCGCGATCTACGCCGCCGAGCAAGGGCTCGCGTTCTCGTTCGCGCACTTCATCAACGCCGACGGCGGACCGCAGGTGACGCAGCTCTATCGCGACCGCTTTCAGCCGTCGCAAGAGTTTCCGGTCGCCACCGCGAGCGCCGCCATCTGGGTGGTCTGCGCGGACACGGACGAGGAGGCGCGGCGTCTTCAGCGGTGCCGCGATCTGGCGCTCCTGCGGCTCTACACCGGGCGCTACGGTCCGTTTCCTTCGGTGGAGGAGGCCGAGAGCTTCCCCTACACGCCACGCGATCTCGCGATCATCGACCATGCGCGGGGACGGACCATCGCCGGGACGCCGGAAGTCGTCCGCGAGCGGATGGAGGCCATGGCCGCGGCCTACGGCGTCGACGAGCTGGTCGTCGTCACGATCACCCACGACTTCAAGGCGCGCATCCGCTCGTACGAGCTGCTCGCCGAGGCCTTCAACACGCGTCCTTCGGACGCGCCGGGTTCCACCGGGGGATAGCGCATGAGCACGAGCCCAGACCTCGCCGCGTTCATCGACCGCCGGCAGCGCTTCGCCGAGGCGATCGGCGACGGCGTCGCGATCGTTCCCGCGGCGCGTGAAGTCGCGCGCAACAGCGACGTGCACTACGAGTTCCGCCAGGACTCAGACTTCTTCTTCCTGACCGGCTTCGACGAGCCGGACGCGGTCGCCGTCATCAATCCGAGCCACGCGAAGGAGCGCTACGTGCTCTTCGTCCGGCCGCGCGACCGCGAGATGGAGATCTGGAACGGGCGGCGCGCGGGCGTCGAGGGCGCGATCGCGACGTACGGGGCCGACGCCGCGTATCCGGTCGACCAGCTCGACCAGAAGCTGCGCGAGTTCATGCTCGACCGCCCCGCCGTCTTCTATCGCCTCGGCAACCCCGCGTTCGACGCGCGGATCACGCGCCTGCTCGGTGAGCTGCGCGCGATGCAGCGCCGGGGCCATGGAGCGCCCGCGCGTGTCGAGGATCCGGGCCGTATCGTCCACGAGCTGCGCATGCGGCGTTCGGCCGCGGAGCTGGCGCGGCATCGGCGCGCGTGCGAGCTGTCGCGCGACGGGCACGTCGAGGCGATGCGCTACGCGCGGCCCGGGATGTACGAGTACCAGGTGCAGGCGGCGATGGAGTTCGTGTTCCGCGAGGGGGGCTCGCCGCGCAACGGCTATCCGTCGATCGTCGCGTCGGGCCCGAACGCGTGCATCCTCCACTACAGCGAGAACCGCCGGCGCCTGGAGGACGGGGACCTGCTGCTGATCGACGCGGCCGCCGAGTACGGGTATCACTCCTCCGACATCACCCGGACGTTCCCGGTGAACGGACGCTTCACCGCCCCGCAGCGCGCGATCTACGAGGTCGTGCTGCGCGCGCAGCTCGCCGCCATCGCCGCCGCGAAGCCGGGCGCGAAGTACGAGGCGATGCACGAGGCCGCGCGCCGCGTGCTCGTGGAAGGCCTCGTCGATCTGAAGCTCCTCCCGCGCGGCGTGGAGGACTCGCTCGCCATGCACCACTACCGCGAGTTCTACATGCACGGCACCGGGCACTGGCTCGGCATGGACGTGCACGACGTCGGCGACTACAAGATCCGCGGCGAGTCGCGCGCGCTCGAGCCGGGGATGGTCTTCACCGTCGAGCCCGGGCTGTACTTCGATCCCGAGCGCGAGGAAGTGACGTTCCGCCTGCGCGAGTTCAGCGAGCAGGAGATGTGGGAGCGGCGCGACCGCCTCGGCATGACCGCGGCCAAGAAGCTCGAGGAGGAGGAGAAGGCCGCGGCGCCGACGGTCACGCACCCGATCCCGCGAGAGTTCCGCGGCATCGGCGTCCGCATCGAGGACGACCTCCTGATCACCGCCGGCGGCCACGACGTCCTGACCGCCGGCACCCCGAAGACGGTCGACGACGTCGAGCGCACGTGCGCGGAAGCGCCGCGCCTGCCGCGGTGACAGCGCGATGAAGCGAAGCACCGACCGGATCCTGACCACGCACGTCGGCAGCCTGTCGCGCCCGGACGCGCTCGTCCCGCTGCTCAAGGCGAAGGACCGGGGGCAGCCGTACGATCGCGACGCGTACGCGAAGCTGGTCCGCGAAGCCGTCGCCGAAGTCGTGCGGAAGCAGGGCGAGGCAGGCGTCGACGTCGTCACCGACGGCGAGCAGAGCAAGGCGAGCTTCTACGGGTACGTCGTCGAGCGGTTCGAGGGCTTCTCGCGCAAGCCCGCGCCTGTGAGCGAGGCGGGCAACGTGCGCGGCGCCAGCCGCGACTACCGCGCGTTTCCCGAGTACTACGAATGGTCGGAAAAGATCGCGGAATGGGCGGGCGGCCGCGGCAACGACCGCAACAAGTACGGCATGGACGTCTGCACGGGCCCGGTGCGCTACAAGGGGCACGCGGTCGTGCGCGCGGACATCGACAATCTGAAATCGGCCTTGAAGGACGTGCCGCACGAAGACGTCTTCATGCCCGCGATCGCGCCGTCCTACATCTTCGCGACGCTGAAGAACGAGTTCTACCGCACCGACGAGGAGTACGAGCAGGCGCTCGCGGACGCGCTGCGCGAGGAGTACCGCGCGATCGTCGACGCGGGCTTCGTGCTCCAGGTCGACGATCCCCGCCTCGTCACGTACTACATGATGAATCCGGGCGCGAGCGTGGAGGATTGCCGGCAGTGGGCGGCGAAGCGCGTGGAGGCGATCAACCACTCGCTGCGCGGGATCCCGCGCGAGAGGGTGCGCTTTCATACCTGCTACAGCATCGACGTCGGTCCCCGCGTCCACGACATGGAGCTGAAGGACATGCTCGACATCCTGCTCCGGGTCGACGCGGGCGCGTTCTCGTTCGAGACGGCGAACCCGCGGCACGAGCACGAGTACCACGTGTTCGAGCGCGTGAAGGTCCCCGACGGGATGGTGCTGATCCCGGGCGTGATCAGCCACACGACCAACCTCGTCGAGCATCCGGAGCTGATCGCCGAGCGCATCGTCCGCTTCGCGAGGATCGTCGGCCGCGAGAACGTGATCGCCGGCGCTGACTGCGGCTTCGCCGCCTCCGGCATCCGCTTCAACGACGTCCACCCGACGGTGGTCTGGCTGAAGTTCGCCGCGCTCGCCGAGGGCGCGCGCCTGGCGACCTGCGAGCTCTGGAGCTAGAGCTTGGAAAAGTTCTGGATGATGTAGCCCGCGATCGAGTGGCGTGACGGGCGGATCGGGAGCTCGTCGCACGGGAACCAGCGCGCGTCCTCGAGCTCCGTCGTGTCGACCGCGATGTCGCCGCCCGCGTACTCCGCCACGAAGCCGCACATGAGCTGGCTCGGGAACGGCCAGTTCTGGCTGCCGACGTACTGGATCTCGCCGACCTCGACGCCGACCTCTTCCATCACCTCGCGCCGCACGCAGCCCTCGAGCGACTCGCCGTTGTCGACGAAGCCGGCGACCAGCGCGTAGCGGCCCGGCGCCCACTCGGCCTTGCGCGCCAGCAGCACGCGGCGGCGCGGCGTGTCGCGGATCATCGTGATCGTGCACGGATGCAGATGCGGGTAGTGCTCGTAGCCGCACGCGTCGCAGCGCTTGCCCCACTCCCCCGCGATGCGCGTGGTCGTGTGCCCGCAGCGCGGACAGTGGCCGCTCGTCGATTCCCACCAGAGCGCCTGCGACGCCATGCCGCCGAGCGTGAGGAGATCGTCGGGGAGCCTGGTGCCGCGCATCGGCACGATCGTCTCCGCGTGGAAGCCCGGTGGCAGCGCCGCGTCCTTCGGCAGCGGAAGCACCCAGTACGCTTCGTTGCCGCAGTGGCCGAGACAAAGCGGCTCGGCCGTCGCGGCGTCGAAGCCCGGCGGGCGCGTGCCCTCGGGCAGCGCGATCTCGTGCGCGTCGTTGCCGACGACGACGCTCTGCTCCTGCATGATCAGCCAGCGCCCTTCCGGCACGCCGGCGATCGCGCTGCGCTTGGCGGGCTCGAATCCGTTCTTCAAGCAGCCGCGGTTGAACGGCAGGTACGCAGCCAGCGGAGCCATCTCGTTCATGCGCGGGACTCCCACCATGGGAAAAACGGCGGCATGTCGACACTCGGTTTGAGCGTGAATCGCGCGGGACGCTTCTCGACGAACGCGCTGACGCCTTCGAACGCGTCGGCCGCGCGGCCCATCCAGAACATGCCCTGCGAGTCGAGGCGATGCGCGTCCATCGGATGATCGGCGCCCAGCAGCCTCCACAGCATCTGACGCGAGAGGGCGACCGACACCGCGGAGGTGTTGTCGGCGATCTCGCGCGCGAGCGCGCGCGCCGTCGGCAGCAGCGCGTCCGGCTCGACCACGCGCGTGACGAGCCGGCCGCGCAGCGCCTCGTCCGCGTCGAACACCCGGCCCGTGTACACCCACTCCGCGGCCTGCGCGATGCCGACGATGCGCGGAAGGAACCACGTGCTGCACGCCTCGGGCACGACGCCGCGCCGGGAGAACACGAAGCCGATGCGCGCGGCGGTCGACGCGATGCGGACGTCCATCGCGAGCGTCATGGTCGCGCCGAATCCGACCGCGGGCCCGTTGATCGCCGCGATGACCGGCTTCTTCAGATCGAAGAGGCGCAGCGTGACCCGGCCTCCGCCGTCACGATGCGTCTCGGCGGTCACGCCTTCGCGTGAGAACGTGCTCCCCCCGCCGCTCAGGTCGGCACCCGCGCAGAACGCGCGCCCGGCACCGGTGACGATGACGGCGCGCACGCGGTCGTCGCGATCGGCCTCGCCGAACGCGTCGATCAGCTCTTCGATCGACCTCGCGGTGACGGCGTTGAGCTTGTCGGGGCGGTTCAGCGTGACCGTGCAGACGCCGTCGTCGACCTGATAGAGGAGCGTCTCGAAGCTCACCGCGCGATCAGCTGCCCGGCTTCCCGAGGATCGCCGAGCTTCTGCAGCTGCGGCGCGACTTCCCTGGCGAAGAGCCGCAGGTTCCGCTCGGCCTCGTCGTACGGCATGCCGGCGTAGCTGAACACGCCGACGAAGTGGTCGTTGCCGACGCGGCGGCGGATGTCGAGGATCTTCTCGTAGCACTGCTCGGGCGTGCCGGAGACCTGGAGGTCGACGAAGAAGTCGATCACGCCCTCGGTGCCGTACGTGGCGATCTTCTCGGAGAACTTCCCGTAGTACTCGTAGCCCTTCGTCGTCTTGAGGTGCTCGCCCGCGAACTGGTAGTGCGCGAGCACCGACTCGAAGTACCCGCCGATGTACCTGCGCGCCATCTCGCGCGCGCGGCCGGGATCCGGATCGCAGAACGTCCACCCCGCGCAGATCGGCGGCGGCGCGTCGGCGCCGTTGACCTTCCGATACACCTCGCGATACGCGCCGAGCTCCTTCGCGACCTCGTGCCACGGCTTCTGCGGGATGATCAGCACGCCGATGCCGAGCTCCGCCATGATCGGCACGGACTCCGGCGACACGGCGGCCGCGTACGTGCGCCCGCGGAACGACTTGAACGGCGCGGGCCGGATCGCCTTCTTCGGCTGCTTGATGTAGCGCCCGTCGAACTCGACGTAGCCGGTCTCGAGCCCGCGCAGCAGCATCTGCGCCGACTCGACGAAGCGATCGCGCGACTCGTCCATCGAGAGCCGGAATCCGTCGAACTCGACCTTGCCGGCGCCGCGGCCGAGGCCGAGGATCAGGCGGCCGTCGGAGATCGCGTCGAGCATCGCGACCTCTTCGGCGACGCGCAGCGGATCGTGCCACGGCAGGACGACCACCATCGAGCCCAGCGACAGGCGCGTGCTGCGTCCCGCCATGTACGTGAGGAACTGGAGCACGTCGGGACACATCGTGTAGTCGGTGAAGTGGTGCTCGACCGACCAGATGGAGTCGAGGCCGAGCGGCTCGGCGAGCTCCGCGAGCCTCAGCTCCTCGCGATAGACGTCACGATCGGGGATTCGACGGCCGGGATTCTGGAAGATCGACGCCATGCCGACACGCATGCCGGCATTCTAGCGCGAGGTCACCTCGGCGGCGGAGACCCGCCCGGCGCCGCGCGTCAGACGCGCGGGGCGCCACAGCACGAGCGCGGTGAACGCGACGTATGCCGCCCACGCGGCCGCCTCGAGCAGCGTGGGACGCGCGCGATAGCCGAGCATGCCGGCCAGGAATCCGCCGACCCCGCTGCCCTCTTCGAGCAGCCACGACGTGTCCCAGAGCGTACGTCGGCACGGTCAACCTAACCGCCGGGCACGACCTGCTGCGGTACGATCGCGCCATGCCCCCACCCCTGCCGGCCTGGCATCGCGTAATGGCACATCGCCCGCGCGAGGCGCTCCGGCGGCCACGCCGCGCGGTCGAGCCGCTGTGGGCGGGCGCGCTCTCGGTCCACGATCGGCGCGCGCGGCTCACGATCGACGCGCGCCCCGGAAACGGCACGACGCGGATCGCCTGGCGACTCACGCGGTAGTGGCCACGCGCGGCACACCGCGATTCGTGCGCCTCTCGGCTTCTCCGCTGTGGAGCGCGCAGCGGCGCTTCTACGAAGCCGCCGGGATCGATGCGTGGCGCGGCGCGATCGTCCCGCACCACGTGACCAGCAACGTCGCGCTCGCGACGGCGTACGCGCGCCTCGTGCTCGCGTTCCTGCTCGACGGCGATGCGGAGCGCGCCGGACGACGGCCGAGCGGAGAGCCCTTGACGGTCGTCGAGCTCGGCGCGGGCAGCGGGCACTTCGCGTTCCTGTTCCTCCGCGCGCTCGACGCGATCGGCGGCCCTGTCGCGCGCCGCATTCGCTACGTGATGACCGACGTCGCCGCCTCGACGATGAGGTTCTGGCGACGTCACGCGGGCCTCGCGCCTTTCGTACGCGCGGGTCGCCTCGATTTCGCACGGTTCGACGCTGATTCGGACACCACGCTGCACCTCGAGCGCGCTCGGCGGACGATCGCGCCCGAGACGCCGATCACTCGGCTCGCCGTCATCGCCAACTACGTCTTCAGCGGCCTCCGTCACGACGCGTTCGTCGTCGATCGCGGCCGGATTCGCGAATATCTGACGCCGGCCCGCACACGCGACGCCGGAGCGCGATGGCGCGTCGGTTCGGCCGCCCAGGGCGCGATCCTCGAACGCTACGCGCCCGGACCGCGAGGGCGCGTGTTGATGCCGGTCGGCACGCTACGCTGCCTCGAGCGGCTGCGCGCGCTCGCGGTGAACGACCTGCTCGTGCTCGTCGCCGATCGCGGCACGACCGGCATCGCCGACAGCCGCGCGCTCTCCGCCAACCTCGATATCGCCCGCCACGGCTCCGTGTCGTTCCCGGTGAACTTCGACGCGCTCCGCACATGGGTCCGCGCACACGGCGGGGGGACGCTGGAACACGCGCGCCGCCATCGCCACATCCACGTCGCGGGATACCTGCTCGCGGGTGCCAGGGCACGGCGATGGCCGGCGACCGGGGCGACATTTCGCACCGTCACCACGCGCGGTGGACCGGACGCGCTCTACACGATCCGCCGCGGGCTTGCGAGCGTGCGACGCATGCGCCCACGCGAATTTCTCGGGCTGATGGAACGCTGCGGTCCGGACCCGCGCGTGATCGCGGAGTGCGTGCGACCTCTCTGGCGCGATCTCGAAGGCGCCGACGCGCGCACGCGCGTGAGAGTCCGCGACATCGTGCTCGGCGCGTGGCCGAACTACTACCACGTGGATGAAGCGGACGACGTGCCCTTCGCGCTCGGCCTGATCCTCTACGCGGTGCGCGCGTACGCCGACGCGCGTCGGATGTTCACGGCGTCGAAGCGGCTCTATGGCGGCGACCCCGCGACGTCGTGGAACCTCGGGCTCTGCGCCGTCGCGCTCGGCGAGCCCGCGGCCGCGCGCGGCGCGTTTCGCCGCGCCGGCCTCGCGATCGCAGGCCTGGCGCTCGGGAAATTCTCGGCACTCGCGGAATTCTCGGCACTCGCGGAGGCCGGCGGCTTTGCCGCCGGCCGGAGCGCCGGGGGGCTTGGGGGGCCGCTGGAGGCGGCCCCCCATGTAGCTAAAGATTCACGCCCTTCATCTGCGCCTCCGGATAGCGCAGCCCGGCGGCGGCGCCCGCGGGGATCGCCTCGCTGATCCGCCTCACCTCGTCCGCGCTCAGCTTCACGTCGAGCGCGCCGAGGTTCTCCCCGAGCCGCTCGCGGCGCTTGGTGCCGGGAATCGGCACGACGTCGGGCCCCTGCGCGAGCAGCCACGCGAGCACGAGCTGGCCGACCGTGCACCCCTTCTGCGACGCCATGCTCTCCAGCCGCTCCACCAGCTCGCGATTGCGCGCGAGATTGCCGTCCTGGAAGCGCGGGTGGTCGCGCCGGCGGTCGCCGTCCGGAATGTCGGCCGCCGTCTTCACGGTGCCAGTCAGCATGCTGCGCCCGAGTGGCGAGTACGCGACGATGCTGATCCCCAGCTCGCGCAGCGTCGGCCGCACCGCTTCGGCTTCCGTGCGATAGAGCAGCGAGAATTCCGTCTGCAGCGCGGCGAGCGGATGCACGGCATGCGCGCGGCGCACCGTCTGCGACGCGGCCTCGCAGAGCCCGATCGCGCGCACCTTCCCCTGCTCGACCAGGCGCTTCATCCCGCCGACCGTGTCCTCGATCGGCACTTTCGGGTCGATACGATGCTGGTAGTAGAGGTCGATCACGTCGATGCCGAGCCGCTTCAGGCTCGCGTCGCACGCCTGCAGGACGTATTCCGGCCGCCCGTCGACGAGGTTGCCGCCGCCCGCCGGGTTCTTGACCTGGCCGAACTTCGTCGCGACGAAGGCCTTGTCACGCCGGCCCTTCAGCGCCTTGCCGAGCAGCTCCTCGCCTTGACCCCACCCGTACATGTCCGACGAATCGAGGTGGCTCACGCCGAGGTCGAGCGCGCGATGAATCACGCCGATGCACTCGCCCTCGTCGAACTTGCCGTACGTGCCCGACATCGACATCAGCCCGAGTCCCACCGCGGGGACCTTGAGCCCACTCTTGCCAAGCGTGCGCTGCTCCATCGTCAACCCTCCACCTTCGTGCGGTAGTCGCGGCGCCACAGCTCCACGTAGTCGCGCGCGTTCTTGAGAATGTCTTCCGTCTCTTCCGGCGCCATCTTGCGAATCGCTTTCGCGGGGACGCCCATGACGAGCCAGCCCGCCTCGACGACCCTGCCCGGCGGCACCAGCGCGCCCGCGCCCACCTGCGCGCCTTCCTCGATGACGGCGCCCGTGAGCACGACGGCGCCGATGCCGATGCGCGAGTTGTTCATGACCGTGCACCCGTGGACGACGCACCGATGTCCGATCGTCACGCCGTCACCGATCACGCACGGACGATGCGGCTCGACGTGCAGGATCGAGCCGTCCTGCACGTTCGTGTTCTGACCCACCTTGATGTAGCTGTCCTGGTCGCCGCGCACGATCGTGCCCGGCCAGATCGACGAGCCGGCGCCGATGATCACGTCACCGATCACCTGCGCCGCCGGGTCGATCCACGTGTCAGGGTGAATCCGCGGCCGCCGTCCGGGAATCGCGCGAATCATCGCGCGGATTCTACCCTCGCACGAGCAGGATCGTGCCGGAAACGAAGAGCAGCGCGAACACGATGCGCCGGAACCGCAGGGGGTCGACGCGATGGAAGAGGCTCATCCCGAGCAGCGTCCCCACGAGCGCGGGCACGAGGTAGGCCGCCGTCAGCCGTATCACCTCGACCGTGAGCAATCCCGCGAGCCAGTACCCGCCGAGGATCACGCCCTGGTTCACGATGAAGAACGCCTGCAGGTTCGCCTTGAACGTGCGCGCGCTCCAGTCCTGCGCCGCCGCGTACACGACGAGGGGCGGCCCCGGAAGTCCGACGGCGCCGCCGATGAGGCCGGAGAGCACGCCCGCGCCGATCGCCCAGCGCGCGCCGTCGAGCCGTCGCGGAAATTTTCCGGCGAACTCCGTCACGACGACGACGATCAGCATCGCGCCGATCAGACGATTCAACAGCGTCGCCGGGGCGGCCGCGAGAATCCACACGCCGGCCGGCGTGCCGACGATCGAGCCCGAGAGAAGCCACGCGAGCGGGCGCGCGGTGAATTCGCGACGCAGCGGCACGAACAGCACGATCGTGAAGATCATCGCGTACACGGTCATCAGCACGACCGCGGTCGCCGGCGTCATCACGAAGGGAAGAAACGCCATCGCGACGAGGCCGACACCGAACCCCGCGAGACCGAAGACGACGTGCGCGCCGAAGATGACGACGGCGCCGAGCCACCACGCAGCGCTCACCCCGGGAGCCTACCGGCAGACCGATCGCCCGATCAACACCGCCGACCGCGAGACAGACCCGCCGGCCGGACGTTACGCCGGCAGCTATCCGGCATCGAGGTCGCGGGGGCCGTGCGTCCATCCCCGCCTTGCGGCGGGCCTGCTCGATGCGGCTTCACCCGGATGCGGCGCATCCGCGGCGGGCGTCGTATTATGGTCCACCGCATGACCACGCGTGAAGCGGATTTCCTCGACGGCCTCGACGCGCGCGTCCGGACGATTCTCGACACCTGCTCCGCCTGCGGCCGTTGCGTCGACGTGTGTCCGACGGCCGAGCCCGGCGGCGTGGATCGCGGCGATCCTTCGCAGGTGGTGCGTGACGTGCTCGCGATTCTCCGCGGCGCGGGCGATTCCGCGAGCGCCGGCGCGAAGTGGGCGGAGACCTGCACGGGCTCCGGCCGCTGCATCGGCGCCTGCGACGACGGCGTCAACCCGCGCTTCATGCTCGCGATGACGCGCGTGAAGCTGAGCTCGGCCAGGGCCGAAGCGCAGCGCCACGGCAACGGGCAGAAGGCGTTCAACACGATGACCCGGAGCGTGAAGGTGCTCTCCCGCCTGCAGCTCCCGGCGCCGCTCGTGGGCCAGGTCACGCGCTCGGCGCACGCGGCCGACGGTCCGGCGCCCGACGTCGTGCTCTACCTCGGCTGCAACGTGATGAAGACGCCGCACATCGCGCTCCTCTGCATGGACGTGCTCGACCGCATCGGCGCGCGCTACGCGGTCTTCGGCGGGCCCGCGAACTGCTGCGGCGTCATCCAGTTCCGCGCCGGCGACACGAGGACGGCCGGCCGCGTCGGCGGCAACACCGTGGCCGGCTTCGCGGCGACGGGCGCGGCGAAGGTCCTCACCTGGTGTCCGACCTGCAACATCCAGCTCGGCGAGGTCGTGATGCCGTCGACGTCCTCACCGTTCGCGCTCGAGCACGTCGTGCCGTTCATCGCGTCGCGGATCGAGACGCTGCGATCTCACTTCGTGCGCCGGGTGGACAAGCGCGTCGCGCTCCACGAGCATCCCGGTGTCGGCGGGGTCACCGAGGGCGTGCTGAAGATCCTCGGCGCCATTCCCGGGCTCACGATCGTCGATCTCGAGCAGCCGCGCGTGGGCTACATGTGCAACTCGCTCGCGCCGGTGCCCGCGTACAAGCGCGCGCTCCACGCGCGCGAGCTCGACGCGGCCGCCGCCGCCGGTGTCGACGCGCTGGTCGGGATCTACCACGCGTGCCACCGCGAGCTGTGCGCGCACGAGACCACCGCGCCGTTCCAGATCGTGAACTTTCTGGAGCTCGTCGGCGAAGCGATGGGCATCGAGCGACCCGATCTCTTCAAGCAGTGGAAGACGATGCAGGATGTCGATCGGGTGCTCGCGGACAGCGCGGCGCAGATCACCGCCGCCGGGCTCGACGTGGACAGCGTGCGCGAGGTGATGACGACGGCGATTCTGGGCGAGCAGCCGCTGCCGATCGGCCGGGAGTTCCCCGCGTAGTCGTCCACTCCTGATCGCGGAGACCCACGAGCTCCGCCGAGGGCGTTGACCATGAACGTGGTCCGTCGCTTCGAAGCCGCATTCAACGCGCAGGACGTCGACGCCCTCGTCGCGCTGTTCACGGAAGACGCGACGTACACCGACACGTTCTTCGGTGCCCACACCGGGCACGAGAAGCTGCGCGAGATGTTCGAGCGGATGTTCCGCGAAGGCCGCGACTACGCGTGGCGCATGGAGACCGTCGTCGAGGACGCGCGCCACGCCGCTGCGGAGTGGTCGTTCGGCTACGTGGTGACCGAGGCGGTGCCACGGAGCGCCGGACGGAAAGTCAGCTTCCGCGGCATGAGCCTCTTCCTGCTCGACGGCTCGCGCATCGCGGACTATCGCGAACACTTCGACGAAGGGCTCGCGCTGCTGCAGCTCGGGTTCGCGCCGGAGTCGATCGCGAAAGTGCTGCACCGCCGGCTCTAGCCGCGGCGCGGACCGGATTTACCCGGCCACGATCACGTCGAGCGCGATCTCGACCGCGCGGCGCATCAACGCGAGATCCATGCTCGCCTGGTCGAGTCCCGCGGCAGCGATCATCGACGGCAACGGCGGCACGTGCATGAACCCGACGCGCGGCGGCGCCGCGAGCGTGGCGACGGCGTGCAGCGTCGTGTAGAGCGTCTGGTTGCACAGATACGTGCCGGCCGTGTCCGAGACGTACGCGGGAATGCCGGCGTCGACGAGGCGCGCCACGATCGCGCGGGCCGGCAGCGTGGTGAAGTAGGCCGTGGGCCCCGACCGCACGCAGGGTTCGTCGCGCATCTCGCATCCCGCGTTGTCCGGCACCGGGTAGTCCATCACGTTCACCGCGACGCGCTCGATCGCGATCCGCGCACGGCTGCCCGCGAGACCGAGCTGCAGCACGGCATCAGGCCCGACGGAGTCGAGCAGCGCGCGGACGCGCGTGGCGGCGTCGGCGTGGTGCACGGGGAGCACCGACGCGCGGACGACCGCCTCGCCGACGCGATAGCCGTCGAACGCGCGGGCAAGCTCTTCGGTCGGGTTGACCTTGTACGGCGCGAACGGCTCGAAGCCCGTCAGCAGGATGATCATGCCGTGAGCGCCGCGCGGAAGTGCCGGATGACGCCGCGTGCGGCGCCGTCGCCTTCGAGATGCACGCGCGTCGCGCCGTCTTCGGCCGCGGTCGTGCGCACGCGGACGGTCGCCGCGGGCGCCACCTGTGCTTCGAGGGTTCCCGCCTCGCTGTCGTAGCGCGTGATCCGCGCTCCGAGCCGGCGGAGCGCCGCCGCCGCCGAGAGCAGCGCCGCGTCGGGATCAGCCGCGACGAGCACCGCACGCGCCGGAGGGCGCCACCACCGCATGCGCGCACGATAGCACGCGCGCGCGGCGACGCCGGCGGCCTAGCGGCTCCCCCACTCGGTCCACGAGCCGTCGTAGACCGCGACGTCGGCGCGGCCGGCGCGATGGAGCGCGAGCGCGAGCACCGACGCGGTGATGCCGGAGCCGCACGTCGTGACGACGGGCCGCTCGAGGTCGACGCCGGCCGCGACGAACGCGTCGCGCAGCGCCGCGGCCGGGCGCAGGGTTCCGTCGGGCGCGTGCACCTCGTCGTACGGGAGATTGAGACTTCCGGGGATGTGACCGCCGCGCAGCCCCGCGCGCGGCTCGGGCTCGGTGCCGGCGAAGCGGCCGCGTGAGCGCGCGTCCACGACCTGCTCGCGCTGCGTGCCGACGTTCGCCTGCATCTGCGCGAGATCGCGCACGAGCTCGGGACGGAAGCGCGCGGTGAAGCGGCGCGGCGTCGGTGTCGCGGCGCCGGCGCTCACCGGCCTGCCTTCCGCGCGCCACTTCGGAAATCCGCCGTCGAGCACCGCCACGTCGTCGTGCCCGAACACGCGGAACGTCCACCACACGCGCGCGGCGCTCACGACGCCGCGCGAATCGTAGATGACGACACGGTCGCCGTCGCCGATGCCCAGTGCGCCCACCGCCTTCGCGAAGACGTCCGGCGAGGGCAGCATGTGCGGAAGATCCGTCGACGTGTCCGCGATCCGGTCGATGTCGAAGAAGACGGCGCCGGGCAGATGCGCCTCGGCGAACTCCTTCGCGGGATCGCGCTTCGCCTGCGGCATGTGCCAGCTGCCGTCGACGATGCGAAGGTCTGCGTCCTTCAGGTGTCCAGCCAGCCACTCGGTCGTGACGACGTCGCGTACGGGATCGCTCATGGCGCCCATCGTATCCGATCGCCGTCAGGAGAACAGCGTCTCGGCGGCCTCCATGAGGGATTCGGACAGCGTGGGATGCGCGTGAATGGTGAGCGCGAGATCCTCCGCCCGCAGCGCGTTCTCGACGGCGAGCGCGCCCTCCGCGATGAGCTCGCCCGCGCCGGGCCCGACGATGCCGACGCCGAGCAGGCGACCGGAGTCCGGATCGACGACCAGCTTGGTGAGCCCGTCGGCGCAGCCGAGCGTGGTCGCACGGCCGGAAGCCGCCCACTGGAACTTCGCGACCCTGACCGCGCGGCCTTCACGCTGCGCGTGCGCTTCGGTGAGACCGCACCACGCGACTTCCGGATCGGTGAAGACGACCGCGGGGATGGCGACGCTGTCGAACGCGACCGGCCGGCCCGCGATCGCCTCGGCCGCGACCCTGCCCTGACGTGACGCGCGATGCGCGAGCATCGGCTCGCCGGTCACGTCACCGACCGCGTAGATCGACGGATCCGCGGTGCGGCATCGCTCGTCGACGGCGATCACGCCGCGCTCGTTCGGGCGCGCTTTCGTGTGCTCGAGACCGAGGCCGTCGGTCGCCGCGCGCCGGCCGACGGCGACGAGCACGCGGTCGAAACGCTCCGTGCCCTTGCCGGCCAGCTCGGCCTCGATGCCGCCACCGGCTTCGCGCAGCGCCGCGACCTTCGTCCCGAGATGGATCGCCTTGAACGTCCGCTCGCAGCGGCGCGCGAGCGGCTGCACGAGATCACGGTCGACGCCGGGGAGCACGCCGTCGGTCATCTCGACGACGGTCACCGCGCTCCCGAGCGCCGCGTACACCTGGCCGAGCTCGAGACCGATGTAGCCGCCTCCGATCACGAGCAGCCGCTCGGGAATTTCGATGAGCTCCAGCGCGGCGGTGGAATCCATCACGCGCTCGCTCGCCGGGAAGCCCGGCAGCCGCGCGGGCACCGAGCCCGTCGCGATCACGGCGTGGCGAAAGCGGATCACCTGCGGCTCGTCGCCGCCGACACGCACGCTGTGCGAATCCTCGAACGTCGCGCGCCCGCCGACGACCTCGACGCCCTTGCCCTTGGCGACGCCGGCGAGGCCCCGCGCGAGCTTTCCGACGACGCGCTCCGCTTTCCACTTCCGCAGCGGGTCGAGCGAGATGCGCGGCTCGCCGAAGTCGACGCCGAAGTCCTTCGCGCGCTCGGCCTCGTGCAGCACCGCCGCCACGTGGAGGAGCGCCTTGGAGGGAATGCAGCCTTCGTAGAGGCACGCGCCACCGAGCCGCTTGCCGGCGTCGACGACGACGGTCTCGAGCCCGAGCTCCGCGCATCGAAACGCCGCCGCGTAGCCGCCCGGCCCGCCGCCGATGACGGCAACGTCGACTTCGTTGACGAGATCGCCCATGACCATGGACTGCCCTCAAAGCTCCAGCAGGAGCTCGTCCGGGTGCTCCAGTCTTCGGACGATGTCGGACGCGAAGCGGGCGCCGTCGGCGCCGTCGGCGACGCGGTGATCGAACGTCAGCGAGACCGGGAGCAGGAGGCGCGGAACGATCTGGCCGTCGCGCACCGCCGGCTCGAGACGGCCGCGCGCGACGCCGAGGATCGCGACCTCCGGGTAGTTGATGATCGGCATCGCGCCGGTTCCGCCGAGCGCGCCGATGTTCGTCACGGTGAACGTGCCGCCCTTCAGGTCGTCGAGGCTCGCCTTGCCGTCACGCGTGCGCTGCGCGAGCGCAGCGAGCTCGCGCGCGAGCTCGACGATCGGCTTCCGATCGACGTCGCGGATCACCGGCACGATGAGACCGCGCTCGGTCGCGACGGCGACGCCGAGATGGACGTAGCGCTTGAGCACGAGCTCGCCCGCCGCGGCGTCGAGGCTCGCGTTGAACTGCGGATGCGCGCGCAGCGCCAGCGCCGCCGCCTTCAGGATGAAGCTCGTCAGCGTCAGCGTCACGCCCTGCTCTTGCCCCCGCGCGAGGTTGCGCGCGATCAGCGTGTCGAGGTCGGTGATGTCCGCGCGATCGAAGTGGGTGACGTGCGGGACGATCGCCGCGGAGAGCGCCATGCGCTCCGCGATCGTGCGCCGCAGGTGCGACAGCGGCTGCCGCTCGACCGGCCCCCACTGCTCGAAGTTGGGCAGCGGCGGCGGCTCGAGCCCGACACTCGCGAGCGGCTTCGCCGCCCCGCGCGGCGCGGGCGTTGTTGGAACACCAGGCGCCGCCCCGCGATCACGGCTGGCGCCGTTCGCGGCCGCGCGCACGTCGTCGTCGGTGACGCGACCGCCCGGCCCGGTCGCCGTCACCGCGCGCAAGTCGACGCCGAGCTCGCGCGCCAGCCGCCTCGTCGACGGTGTCGCCGGCACCGGACTGATTGAACTCGCGGGCACCCGGGCTTCGCCCGCCCGCTCGCCTGCCTCGCTTCGCTCGATCCCCGCCCGCGACATTGCGCTGCGGGCGGGCGAAGCCCGGGCGCCCGCGAGTCGATCGTCGAACGTCACGAGGACCGCGCCCACCTTCACCGTCTGGCCGGCCTCGACGTGGATCTTCGCCACGCGGCCGCTCATCGGCGACGGAATCTCGACCTGCGCCTTGTCGGTCTCGACTTCGAGGAGCGGCGCGTCCTCACGGATGACGTCGCCTTCGCGCACGAGGACCTTGACGATCCCGGCTTCGGTCAGGCCCTCGCCCAGATCGGGCAGGACGAACTGGCGCGACATCTCAGTAGGCGAGCGTCTCGCGAGCCGCCGCCACGACCCGGGCGGCGTCGGGCACGTTGGCCTTCTCGCGCGCGAAGCCGGGGAACGGCACGTCGTACGCGGTGACGCGGCGGATCGGCGCTTCGAGCGACAGGAACGCGCCTTCCGTGATGGAGGCGACGACTTCGGCGCCCGGCCCGAAGCTCTTCGGCGCCTCGTGCACGATCACGACGCGCCCGGTCTTCTTCGCGGAGGCGATCAGCGCCTCGGCATCGAGCGGCGCGATCGTCAGCAGGTCGATGATCTCCGTCGACACGCCGTCTTCCGCGTGCAGCGTCTCGGCCGCCTCGCGCGCGACGCGCACCATCGCGCCCCACGCGATCAGCGTCAGGTCGCGGCCCTCGCGGTCGACGTGCGCGCGTCCGAGCGGCATCGTCTCGGACTCCTCGGGCACCTCGTCCTTCGCCGCGTGATAGAGCGCCTTGTGCTCGAAGAAGATCACCGGGTCGGGATCGCGGAGCGCCGCCACGAGCAGCGCGCGGCCGTTGCGCGGCCCCGACGGGACCACCATCTTCAGGCCCGGGATGTGCGCGTAGAACTGCTCCTCGGACTCCGAGTGATGCTCCAGCGCGCGCACGCCGCCGCCGAAGGGCATGCGGATCACCATCGGCACGTGGAAGCGGCTCTGCGTGCGCGCGCGATAGCGCGCGACGTGGTTCTCGATCTGGTGGAAGCACTGGAAGGCGAAGCCGGAGAACTGGATCTCACAGGCCGGCTTGAGGCCGTAGAGCGCCATGCCCACGGCGGTACCGATGATGCCGGCCTCGGCGAGCGGGCTGTCGATCACGCGCTTGCCGCCGAACTTCCGGTGCAGGTCCTCCGTCACTCGGAACACGCCGCCGTCGACGCCGACGTCCTCACCGATGATCACGATGTCGTCGTCGCGCTCCATCTCCTGGAGCAGCGCCAGGTTCAACGCCTTCACCATGTTGAGCTTGACCATCGCCTTATCCTTGACCGTCCATGACGGTCAATCGTCAGCGCCTCGTCATGCGCTGGCCGCGCATGGGCAGCGACGTGGGGTCGGAATTGTCGTCACTTCGGCCGGGCGCGACCTCGGCAAGACGCGCCATCATCTCGGCGCGCTCGCGCTCGAGATGCGGCGGACGCTCCGCGTACACGTGGTCGAACACGGTGATCGGATCGGGGGGCGGGGCCGCCTCGAAGCGCTCGATGGCGGCGGCGATCTCGGCGTCGATCTCCTCCTCGAGACCGGCCGCGCGCACGCCCTTGCGCTCCAGGTAGGGCACGAGCCGCGTGAGCGGATCCTTCTTCTCCCACGCCGTCACTTCGTCGTCCGAGCGGTACTTCGTGGGATCGTCGGCGGTCGTGTGAACGCCGAGACGATAGGTCACGCACTCGATCAGCGTCGGTCCGTCCCCGGCCCGCGCGCGCGCCACCGCTTCCTGCGTGGCGGCGTAGACGGCGAGCAGGTCGTTGCCGTCCACCTGGATGCCGGGGAACCCGTACGCGAGCGCCTTCTGCGCGATCGTCCGCGCGTGCGTCTGCTTCTTCAGCGGGACCGAGATCGCCCACTGATTGTTCTGGCAGACGAACACCACCGGCACGTGCCACACGCCCGCGAAGTTCGCGGCCTCGTGGAAATCGCCCTCGGACGTCGCGCCGTCGCCGAAGTACGCCATGACGACCGCGTCGTCGTCCTTGTACTGCGCCGCGTACGCGAGACCGACCGCGTGCGGGAGCTGCGTGGCGACCGGAATGGTGATCGGAAGGTCGCGCTGACCCTCCGCGGGGCTGCCGCCCTCGAGATAGCCCGCGAAGAACATCAGCATCTTCTCGATGGGCCAGCCGCGCCACAGCATCGCCGCGGTCTCTCGGAACGACGGCACCATCCAGTCGCGCGGCGTGAGCGTCGCGACGCTTCCGATCTGCGAGGCTTCCTGGCCTTTGATCGGCGCGAACGTCCCGATGCGCCCCTGGCGCTGCAGCCGCACCATGCGCTCGTCGAGACGCCGGCCGAGCAGCATGGCGCGATACATCCGCTGGAGCAGGTCAGAAGGAATATCGGGCTCGAGCGCGGGGTCGAGCGTCCCGTCGCTGTCGAGGATCGACAGGTAGTCGACCTGGAACCGGGGCTCCACGCGTGTGCGCGGCATGGCTCGTTCGACGGTCCTATTTTACTCGTGATGGCGACGAGGATCGAGAACGATCACACGGGCGGTGGTGAGACGACTTCCGCCTTCACGGGGCAACCGGCCGCGGCCGGTTGCCCCGTGAAGGCGTCAGGCGGCGCGGAGCTGTTGAACGCGGGGATGCTGGACCACGAGCTCGTAGCCCGCGGGGACGCGCTCCAGGATGGGCTCGGAGACTTCGGCCAGCACCGGATCCCATCCGTGCGGCACGGAAACCTCGACCCGGCCGGTGCGCCACGGCGCTTCCGGCACGACCTGGACGCCCAGCAGCGATTCACCGTGGAGCTTCTGCCGCATGACGGCGTCGATGTCGGCGCGGATCGCGAGCCCGCGATCGGCCTGCCGCTCCTGCCAGATGCGCAGCGCGAGCGGACCGATGACCAGGGCCGTCAGCACTATCGCGAAGACCGTCAACCCCCCCATGGCTGTGCCCTCCTCGCTCGTTGGGATGGCACCGCCACCAAAGGGGATTCGACTGTCGAATGCCGGAGGCCGGCGGCACGTCGTATGAGGGCAATGGTCTCACCAGCTCACCGAGATCCATCGAGGAGGTGGACACCCGCATGAACAAGTCAGGACGAATCGCCAGTGCTCTGGGCATCGGAGTCGCGATCGGACTCAGCCTCTCCCTCATCAATCCCCTGACCACTCCCATCGCCCCCTCTCACGCCCAGGCGAAGCCGGCGGCCGCGGCCAGCGCCACGATCGGATCGTTCGCGAAGCTCGCGGAAGCTGTGAAGCCGGCGGTCATCAATATCAGCGTGAGGTCGAACGGCACCGGGCGGACGTCCGGGGACGCGCAGTCGATCGAAGAGTTCTACCGGCGCTTCTTCGGCGGCGACGCCCCCGGGCGCGGCGAGCGCGGACCGCGGCGCGGCCTCGGCTCGGGCGTGATCGTCGATCCCTCCGGGATCGCGCTGACCAACGCGCACGTGGTCGAGGAAGGCAGCAGCATCGAGGTCGTGACGGTCGACGGCGCGAAGCACACCGCGAAAGTCCTCGGCGTCGACAAGAAGACCGACCTCGCCGTGCTCCAGCTCGACGGCGGCAACACGAGCTTCCCGTTCGTCGCGCTCGGTGATTCCGACGAGGCGCAGGTCGGTGACTGGGTGATCGCGGTCGGCTCGCCGTTCGGCCTGCAAGCCACGGTCACGTCCGGGATCATCAGCGCCAAGGCCCGGCAGATCGGGGCCGGCCCGTACGACGATTTCATCCAGACCGACGCCGCGATCAATCCCGGCAACTCCGGCGGCCCGCTCGTGAACATGCGCGGCCAGGTCATCGGCATCAACACGGCGATCGTCGCGCGCGGCTCCGGCATCGGCTTCGCGATCCCGTCGAACCTCGCCAGGCGTGTCGCGACGGAGCTGCGCGCGTCCGGCAAGGTGACCCGCGGCTGGCTCGGCGTGAGCCTGCAGCCGCTGAGTCCTGAGCTGGCGACGTCGTTCGGCGTGAAGGAGAGCAAGGGCGCGCTCGTCTCCGACGTCTCGGCGGGCAGCCCGGCGGCGCGCGCGGGTCTGAAGTCCGGTGACGTGATCCTCGAGTTCAACGGCAAGAAGGTGGACGATCCGGCCGCGCTCGCGCGCGCGGTGGCCCTGGCAAAGCCCGGTGAGGCAAGCAAGGTCACGGTGTGGCGCGATCGCCAGCAGACCACGCTCGACGTGAAGCTCGGCGAGATGCCGTCGGATCGCATCGCGTCGGCGCCGTCAGGCCGCGACGACGCGAAGGGCGCCTCGAGCCTGGGCCTCGCGGTGCAGCCGGTGACGCCCGAGATCGCGCGGCAGCTCGAGCTCAAGAACCCGACCGGCGTCGTGGTCACGCGTGTCGAGCCCTCGGGCCCGGCCGCCGCGGCGGGCGTTCAGCGCGGTGACGTGATCACCGAGATCGACAGGAAGCCGGTGAAGTCGCTCGAGGACTTCGAGAAGCTGATGTCCGGCGCTGCCGGCAAGCACGTACTGATGCGGGTGCAGCGCGAGGGCAGCGCGCTCTACATCGCGATGGGCCCGGCGAGCAAGTAAGCGCGAACGCGCGCGAGGGCCTCCGGCCCTCGCGCTTACTTCTTTTCGGCGACGGGCGAGTAGCCCTTGTCGATCATGCAGCGATCATACGCGGCGCCACGGCGGCGATCCTCCATCGGGACCACGATCGCATCCACGACGCCGCCCACGATCGTGTCGCGAATGTCACCCGCCTTCTCCGTCGCCCGCGCGCACTCAACCTCGTCGAACGTTTCCTGCTGGATCGAGGCATTGGCGCGCTGCCAGTCGCTTCCCGACACGTCGAGCACGCGCGTGCAGCCGCTGAGCAGCACGAGCCCCGCCACCACCATCAGCCACGCGAGCGCCATGGGTCCCCCTGATCGATCGGGTGAAGCGTCGTCCCAGCGTAGCATCACGCCGCGCGGCGCCCGAAAAAGGGTGGAGACGCGGTCGCGGGCGTGCGCGGCTGCCGGCTCGCGACGTCGGGCGATGCTACCGGCTGATGTTCTCGAGGCTCTTGCGAAACGTCTCGCAGGGATCGTGATCGTCGAGCCGCGGCGTGAGCCACACGTAGTCGACCGGCACCGGCGGCGGCGCCGTCATCCCGTCACGCACCTCGACGAACGCGACGGTCGCGGTCTCGTTCTCCGGTAAGAGACGTGGGACGCCCATGTCACGCCGCGCGTGTCCGACGCCCGCGATCAGCACCGCGCCCTTGCCACCGGCGTCGCGCATCGCGGCGGCCATGTGCGCGTCGCGCGCGCGCTGCACGCCGACGAACGGCGCAATGTGCTGCTCGGGCAGCTGGCCGCAGTGCCCGTCGCGGATCTCGTCGGCGAGCCGCTGGCGTACCTGGTCGGGAAGCGGCCGATCGAGACCCAGACGCGTGATCTCCGCGGGCTCGAGCGTGCCCCGGCGCGCCGCGGCGGTCGCGGCCGGCGACAGGTTCGCGGCGACGAGCGGCAGCTTCGCGGCGAGCGCGGCGGCGGCGATCGGCTCGTACATCGACCACGCCGGCCAGCCCGAGCGGCGCCAGTCCAGCGCGTCGCCGAGTCCCTGCGCGTCGCTCGGCGACACCGCGAGGTGGCGCGCGATCGCGTCGGCCTGATCGGCGCGGAACATCTCGAAGGCGACGGCGGGAGTGCGGCCGGCCGCGATCAACGCGGCCACGACCCACGCCTGGAGTCGGTGGTGATCGGGGTTGTCGTGCTTCTCGCCGAGGAGGACGAAACGGCGCGCGGCGAGGTTCTGGACCAGCGCCTCGGGCGTGATCTTCGTGCCGGCCCGAGCATCCCACACCGTACCGACGAGCGGATGCTCGCGCCCGAGCGGGCTTTGCCAATCGGGAAGCGGCGCCGCGGCGAGCACCGGCGCTGCAAGGAGGATCAGAGCGAGCAGGGCCAGGAGGATACGCCTCATGGCGAAGACTCTACGCGAGGACCATCAGGACGCCCAGCGTGCGAGCACGCCGTCGAGCTCCGGATCACTGGGTGTGGGTGCCGGCCGGCGCGCAGACGCCGGTGCTGCCGCCACCTCCGCCGCTCCCGCCGGCGCGGTAAGGCATCACGCACGGTCGAAGGCTCCAGAGGCGCGCCGATGGTATGCTCATCGCCGATGGACGTCGCGAAAGGAGCGTTCCAATGCCCGTGAAGCTGTTCGTCGGCGGCCTCTCTTTCACCACCTCGAACGACAGCCTGCGGGCGGCTTTCGCCCGGTATGGAGTCGTGGAGTCGGCCGCGGTCATGACGGACCGCGAGACCGGGCGTTCCCGAGGCTTCGGGTTCGTCGAGATGGCAACGACGGAAGAGGCGGAGCGTGCGCTCGGCGCGCTCAACAACACCACCCTCGACGGCCGCACGATCCGCGTCGACAAGGCGACGCCGCGCGGGTCAGGTCCTCGGCCTGGCGGATTCAGCGGCCCGCGCCCCGGCGGCGGTGGCGGCTATGCGCCGCGTACCGGCGGCGGAGGATACGGGGGCGGAGGCGGTGGCGGCTACGCACCGCGGCCTGCGGGTGGTGGCGGCTTCGGCGACCGGCGTCCGGGTGGCGGTGGCGGCGGTGGGGGCTTCGGCGATCGACGGCCGGGTGGCGGCGGTGGGGGCTTCGGCGATCGACGGCCGGGCGGTGGTCCGCCGCCGAATCCCTTCGCGAACGAAGGCCGAGGCGGCAACCGCCGCGGTCCCGGAGGGCCTCCTGGTCGAGGTCGCGGTCAAGGTCCGGGTGGCGATCGTCCGCGGCGTCCCGGCGGCCCGAAGAAGCGCGGCCAGGACGGTGGCGGCGGCGGGCGCGGCCGCCTCGGCACGGACGGCGACTATCGCTTCGGGCGCTAGCGCCCCTTAAACGTCGGGTCGCGCTTCTCGACGAAGGCCTTCGCGGCTTCGCGATGGTCCTCGGTCTCTCCGGTCCGGACGTGGTGCCACGCTTCCAGATCCAGGAGGTCGTGAAGCGTTCCGCTCTCGGCTGCGTTCATGTTGCGCTTCATGTAGCGCAGAGCGACGCGCGGTCCCCGCGCGATTTTCGCGGCAAGCGCGAGCGTCTCCTCCTCGAGCTTCTCGTCGGGCACGACGCGGTTCACCATGCCGAGCGCGAGCGCCTGCTTCGCGTCGACGATCTCGGCCGTGTAGTAGAGCTCGCGCGCCTTCGCGGTGCCGACGAGCTGCGTGAGGTAGTAGCTGCCGCCGAAGTCGCCGGAGTAGCCCACGCGCGCGAACGCCGTGGCGAACTTCGCGCTCTCGCCGGCGACGCGGAGGTCGCACGCGAGCGCCAGAGAAAGCCCGGCGCCCGCCGCGGCGCCCCGCACCATCGCGATCGTCGGCTTCGGCATCTCGTGCAGCCAGCGCGACGTCTCCATGTGCGCGCGCAGGCCCTGCGCGCGCTCCTCGAGCGTGTCGCCCGCGAGCTCGCGCCCTTCGGCCATCGCCTTGACGTCGCCGCCCGCGCAGAAACCGCGCCCCGCGCCTGTGAGGACGACGACGCCGACCTGCGGATCGTTCGCCAGGCGCGGCAGCGCCTCGATGAGCGCCTCCAGCATCGGCCCCGAGAGCGCGTTGAGGCGATCGGGACGATTCAGGGTGAGCACGGCGACTCCGTCCTTGACGTTTTCGAGAAGTTCCATTCGCCTATCTTAAACTGTCGGCCATGACCTTCACGGGCGAGCTCTGGCAGTCCATCGGGCACATCTACGACGCCATCCTGAAGCATCCGTTCGTCCGCGGGCTCGCCGACGGCACGCTCTCGCGCGACGCGTTCCAGTTCTACGTGATCCAGGACGCGCACTACCTGCGTGACTTCGCGCGCGGGCTGTCGATCGCCGCCGCGCGCGCGCCGCGCGAGGACTGGATCATCATGCTGAACGAGCACTCGGCCGGCGCGCTGCGCGTCGAGCGCTCGCTGCACGAGACCTTCTTCCGCGAGTTCGGGCTCGCCGAGAAGGACGTCGCCGCGGTGCCGCTCGCGCCGACCAACCTCGCCTACACGAGCTACCTGCTCGCGATCGCGTACGGCGCGCCCTTCCACGAAGCGCTCGCCGCGCTGCTCCCCTGCTACTGGATCTACTGGGAAGTCGGCAAGGAGCTCGAGCGGACGAGCTCGCAGGATCCGCTCTACGCGCGCTGGATCGCGACGTATGCCTCGGAGGAGTTCGGCAGTGTCGTCCGCGCCGTGCTCGCGGCCACCGACCTCACCGCCGCCTCCGTGACCGACGACGGCCGCGCGGCGATGCGCGGGCATTTTTTGACCACCAGTCGGTACGAATGGATGTTCTGGGACATGGGCTACCGCATGGAGCGCTGGCCCGTCTGAGAATTCGCGGGGTTGCGTACGGCACTCTGATTGCATTCTTGTGCGCTCGCCGAGCGCAGGGGGATGCGAGCGCGCCGGCATTGGAGGCTCGCTATGAGTGCCCTCGCGTTCCGAATCACCGCTGCGCTGGCTCTCGTGTGCGTGCTCGGGGCCCCGGCTCTCGCCGGACCACCGACCGACGCGCTGCGCGTCTACGTCGATCGCCTCTTTGCCACGCTGGACGACCCCGCGCTCAAGCAGCCGGCCCGCGCGGCCGAGCGGCATCGCGTCGTCCGCAGCCTCGCCGAGGACGCGCTCGACTTTCGCGAGTCCTCGAAGCGCGCGCTCGCGAGTCACTGGGACGCCCGCACCGACGCCGAGCGCGATCGTTTCGTCCGCCTCTTCAGCGATCTGATCGACCAGGCGTACCTCATACGGCTCTCGCGCGACGGGGAGAAGCTCGTGCTGGAGAGCGAGACCATCGACGGCACGGAAGCGACCGTCAAGGGACGCGCGCTCTCGAAGGATGGGAGCGCGACGCCGGTCACGTTCTCCCTGCACCAGGGCGCCGACGGCCGCTGGCGCGTGCACGACGTCTCCTTCGAAGGCATGAGCCTGGTCGGCAACTACCGCGCGCAGTTCAACAAGATCATCCGCACGTCCTCGTTCGACGAGCTGATGACGAAGCTCGAAGCGAAGACGCACGCGGACGCGCAGGCCAGCACCGGCAACGCGAAGACCAGCACGCGATGAGGGCGCGCGTCCGCTGACCACGCCGCTCGCGTCGTGGCTCACGGACGCCGCCGCGCTCACCCGCGCCGCGCGCGCCATCACGCGCGCGGCGCGCACGCCGCTCCTGTTCCCCGCCCGCGATCGCGCGTGGCGCGGTCTCGTCCCGCCGTTCGACGATGTCGTGGACCTCGCCATCAAGGGCCTGCCCTTCCAGATCGCCGCCGAGCGGCGCTACGACCGGTCGGGACGCGCCGCGCGCCTCAGACCGGCCCTCGCGACGGGCAAGACCGTCTTCCTCCCGCAAGCGCACCAGGTCCTGCCGCGGGTCACGCGTCTGATCGTGGCGCTTCGCGCGGCGTTCATGGGGGCCGGGCGTGAGGAGTGCTCGTTCCTCTTCCTGGTCGAAGGGACGGGCCGTGAGGGGCTCGGCCTGCATCACGACGGAGACGTGCACGCGTTCTGGCTCCAGCTCGAAGGCCGGCGAACGCTGACGTCCGGCCCCCCGGTGCCGCGCGGCACGCCGCAGGAGCTCCCCGACGCGTGGACGGAGCGCGGAGCGTTCACGACGCGCGCGCTGGCGCCGGGCAGCCTCCTCTACCTGCCGCCGCGCACTCCGCATCGCGTGGTCTGCTACGAGCGCTCGCTCGCGCTCTCGCTCACGTGGTCGGTGCGCCGCTCGCGCGCGGGCGCGGAAGCGACGACGTGGGACGTCGTCTCCGGACACGTCCCGGATCCGCCGCCGGTGAGCCGCACGCGCGTGTGGACCCAGATCCCCGTCACGCGCGCGCAGGCTCCACGTGCCGCGAAGCGGATCGCCGGCGCGCTGGAAACGATGGCGAGCTTCAGTCGGTCGGAGCTCGGAGGAACGCTGCCGGCGCTCCTCGCGCTCGGCGTCGTCGGGCCTCAGGACCTGCCGCGCATGGTGATCCCCGACGCGCCCGCGTCGCTCGACGGCTGGCGCTTCGCCTAGCGGCGGGGCCGGCCGGGAGCGAGCGGGGCGGATACCGGTGGTAGACTCTGGCGTCCAGCGCCATGCCTGACCTGCTCGAAATCGTCGAGATCGACTCCGCGCCGTCGCCCACCGCGTCGATCGTGTGGATGCACGGTCTCGGCGCCGACGGCCACGACTTCGCCCCGATCGTTCCGGAGCTGTCGCTCCCCGTCCCCGTGCGCTTCGTGTTCCCGCACGCGCCGATGCGCGCGGTGACGATCAACAACGGCTACGTCATGCGCGCGTGGTACGACGTGCGCGCGATCGGGGGCGAGCGCCGCGAGGACGCCGACGGCGTGCGTGCGTCGCAGGCACAGATCGAAGCGCTGCTCGCGCGCGAGAAGGCGCGCGGGATCGCCGCGCATCGCATCGTGCTCGCCGGATTCTCGCAGGGCGGCGCGATGGCGCTGCACACCGGGCTCCGACACGTCGAGCGCCTCGCCGGCGTGATGGCGCTCTCGTGCTTCCTCCCGCTCGCCGACGATCTCGCGCGCGAAGCGTCGGCCGCCAACCGCGACGTGCCGATCTTCATGGCGCACGGCGCGTACGACGACCTGATTCCCATGGCCCGCGCGCGCCGCGCCCACGACCTCCTCGCGGGGCTCGGCTGGCGCGTGGAGTGGCGCGACTACCCGATGCCGCATTCCGTCTGCCCCGAGGAGATCGCCGACATCTCCACGTGGCTCACGACCGTGCTCGGCAAGTAAGGCTCAAAGGAGAGACCCGATGGCGTCCCCCGTCGACCCGAACGATCCCCTCATGACCGGCGAGAACTCGTTCATCCGCCTGAGCCCCGACGGCGGCACGACGATGACCGACCGCTTCAGCCACTGGCGTGTGCTGTGGTGCGCCGCCGGCGCCGGCACCGTGCTGTTCGCGCAGAGCAAACAGCTCACGAGCGGGCGCGTGCAGATCTACGCCGACAATCCCGCCGTCGCGCGCTGGCTGCAGCGCACGATCGAGACCCTGCTCTTCCCCGCGTTCGCCGACGAGAGCATTCCGGTGATCAACGCGGAGTTCGGGCGCGGAGGCGATCCGCGCTCGGCCGCCTGGGAGACGATCACGTCCGCGAACGAGAAGATCCGGCTGAGCTGGTACGACTGTCTCGATCCGTTCGTGCTCACGATGGCGCCCGGCACGAACAACCGGCCGATCGGCGTCTTTAGCACGTTCTTCCCGGCGCGCAGCGCGCAGGCGGAGATCAACGGGATGGTGGCCACGACGAAGCCGTGGCCCGAGATGCGCGGCGACCGCCAGTCGTCGAGCGCGTGCCTCGCGTGGTCCGAGACCTGGGTGAAGCCGAAGAGCTGACGCGCGTCGGCGGCGCGCCGGCCTAGCCGACGCGCCGCCGGCGGTGCTCGACGAAGTCGACCACCACGTACTCGCCGAGCTTCTCCGGGCTCACGTAGAACGCGCGGCCGCGGTTGATGCGCGTGAGCTGCTCGACGAACTGCGCCAGCCACGGCGTGCGCTCGAGCATGAACGTGTTGATCGTGATGCCCTCGCGCGTGCACCGGCCCACCTCGCGCAGCGTCTCCTCGATCGTCCGCCGGGTCGGCGGATACGAGAAGTCGGCCTCGCCGTTCTCGAGGTGCGCGGTCGGCTCGCCGTCGGTCACCATCAGCACCTGCCGGTTGCCGCCGCGGTGGCGCGCGAGGAGCTGGCGCGCGAGCAGGAGCCCCGCGTGCATGTTGGTGCCGACGTTCCACTCCGACCACGAGAGCGTCGGCAGCTCGGCCGAGGTGAACTCGCGGGCGTAGAGCGAGAAGCCCACGATGTAGAGCGCGTCGCGCGGGAACTGGCTGCGGATCAAGGCGCTGAGCGCGAGCGCGACCTTCTTGGCGGGCAGGAAGTAGCCGTTGTTCAGCATCGAGCGGCTCATGTCGAGCATCACGACGGTCGCCGCCTGCGTGCGAAGCTCCGTGCGGTACACCTCGAAATCCGTCGGCGCGAGCTTCACCGGCGAACCCTGACCCTGCCGCGCCACCGCGTTCATTACGGTCTCGCGGAGGTCGAGCAGGAACGGATCGCCGAACTCGTAGGCTTTCGTCTCGTCGGTCTGGTCGCCGCCCGCGCCGCGGCGGTTGATCTGGTGGCCGCCGAACCGGTCGCGCGTGAGCCGCGCGAAGATGTCGCGCAGCGCCTTGTCCGCGATCTTGCGGATCGCGCGCGCGGTGAGCTTCAGATCGTCGTCCTCGCCTTCGAGGTAGCCGGCGTCCTTCAGCGCCTTCGCCAGCTCCTTGAGCCGCGCGAGGTCGTTGGCCGCCTCCTCGCCGAGCAGCTCCTCGACCTTGTCGCCCTCGATGCGGTCGAGGTCGCGGAGGTCGCGCACGCCCTTGAGCTCGCGCTCGAGCTGGTCGAGCTGGTTCAGCTCGTCCATCAGCTTCATCGCCTGCTCGAGGTTCACGTCCTCGTCGCCGCGGAACGGATAGCGCTGCGCCATCTCGTCCATCGGCAGCAGGTCGCCGAGGTTCATCGCCAGCTGTCTCAGCTGCGCCTCGAGCCGCTCGTCCTTCATCATCAGCGAGCGCATCATCTCGTCCATCTGCTGGCGCTGGCCGGGCGAGAGGCTCTGCATGAGCGACTGGAGCTGCGCCATCTGCCGGCCCATCTGCTCGAGGAGGTCGTCGAGGCTCTCCGCGCCGGGGAACTGGTCGCCCCACTTCTGCTTGAACTTGTCGAAGTCGGGCTCGTTGCCCTCCGCGCGCTCGCGCAGCATGCGGTTGAGGTCCTGCAGCATCTCGCGCATGCGCGCCATGTCCTCGGGCGACATGTTCATCGCGTTCTGCATGCCCTGCATGAACGGCTTCAGCATCTGGTCGCGCAGCGACTGGAGGAGCTCCTCGAACTTCTTCTTCGCCTCGGGATCGACGAAGTCGTAGTTCTGGAGATCGCGGAGCTGACCGGCGGGATCCTTCGGCAGCTTGTCGAGCGCGTCCTTGTTCTTCGCCACCGCGCGCTCGAACTTGTCGAGCGTGTCGCGCGGGACCTTGCCCTGCTCCGCGCCTTCCTTCGCCTCGTTCACCCGGCGGTCGATGCCCTCGCGCTCGGTCTTGACGATGTCGTCGAGCTTCTTCTTGATGTCGTCGAGGCTCGAGCCGAGGTCGTAGCGGTCGAGACGCTCCTGGCGCCGCTTGCGCAGCTCCTTCAGCACGTCCTGGAGGCCGCGGCGCCGCTGCCCGTCACCCGGCGGGACGCCCTGGTGCATGAGGCGCTGGAGCGCGCGCCACGGATCGCCGTCGGCGAGCACGTCGTCCGCCATCGCGGCGAGCAGGTCGTCCGCGTCGAGCTCGACCTTCTGCAGCCCGTCCCACCGCGAGTAGCGGAAGACCCAGGGCATCGCTTACCCCCGGTACCGGAAACCGCCGGCCTGAACGTCCTTGTTGAGCTTCTTCGTGAGGTGGAGTCCTTCGAGGATGAACTCCACCGCCGCCGCCGTCGCGGCCGACTCCGTCGCGCCGAGCTTGGTCGCCGCCTGGCGGAGCCCGCGCAGCTCGGCGATCTGCTTCACGTAGTCGGCGGACGGCATCCCGTCGGAGGCCTGCACGACCAGCCCGCCCTCGAACGCCTTCACGACGTCCGCCAGCTCCGGCTCCGCGAAGCAGCGCTTGAAGACGTTGAGCACCGCGCGCTGCACGAGGCGCGCGAGGATCTTCTCGTCGCTCGCCTCGCCGACCGCCTCGAGCTCGATCTTCCCGGTGGTCGACGCGGCGATCGCGCCGAGATCGCTGACGCGCGGCACCGCCTCCTTCTCGCCGAGACGGATCGCGCGCTTGAGCGCGCTCGAGAGGATGTTCTCGTAGTTCGCGATCGTCACGCGCACGGAGACGCCGGAGCGCTGGCTGATGTCCGTCGACTGGCGCGCGAGGTGCGTCAGCTCGGCGACGATCTGCTTCATGTACTCGGGGCTCGTCACGCGCACGCCGTCGAGCGCGAAGGCGGTGCGCTCGGCCTCCATGATGGCGATCTCGTGGTCGAGCTTCTTCGGATAGTGCGTGCGGATCTGCGAGCCGAACCGGTCCTTGAGCGGCGTGATGATGCGGCCGCGGTTCGTGTAGTCCTCGGGGTTCGCGCTCGCGACCACGTAGAGGTCGAGCGGCAGCCGGACCTTGTAGCCGCGGATCTGGACGTCGCGTTCCTCCATGATGTTGAGGAGGCCGACCTGGATGCGCTCGGCGAGGTCGGGCAGCTCGTTCAGCGCGAAGATCCCGCGGTGCGTGCGCGGCAGGAGGCCGTAGTGGATCGTCAGCTCGTCCGCGAGGTAGCGGCCTTCGGCGACCTTGATCGGATCGACCTCGCCGATCAGGTCGGCGATCGTGATGTCGGGCGTCGCCAGCTTCTCGGCGTAGCGCCGGTCGCGCGGCAGCCACGCGATCTCGGTATCGTCGCCGACGCGCCCCCGGCACGCCGGGCAGATCGGCGCGAGCGGGTCGTCGTTGATCTCGCAGCCGGCGACGACCGGCACGACCTCGTCGAGCAGGCCGACGAGCAGCCGCGCGATGCGCGTCTTCGCCTGTCCGCGCTCGCCGAGGAACACGATGTCCTGCCCGGACAGGATCGCGTTCTCGATTTGTGGAACGACGCTCTCCTCGTAGCCGACGATGCCCGGGAGGAACGGCTCGCCCTTGCCGAGGCGCGCGATGAGGTTGTCGCGCAGCTCCTGCTTGACCGACTTCGCACGATGGCCACTCTGCCGGAGCTCGCGGACGGTCTTTGGCTGGTTCATTGCCGGTCACTATGCGCGTCGCCGCGCGCCACTGTCAATTCACCGAGAGGGGCCTCGACGGCCCCCCTCGGGGCTCCCCCACGGATCGCGGCGGCCAAGCCGCCGCTCGAACCACGCTAAAGTGGGCTCATGCTTCGTTTCGTCGCAGCATTCCTCCTCGTGCTCGCCGCGGTTCCCGTCCTTGCATCGGACGTCACGCTCTCGGGGAGCGAAGGGCATCCGCGCGCGCGGTTGCCGCTCGCCCTCTACATGACCTCGTTCGGTGACGCCGCGCTGGACGCCGCGGCGGCGAAGGCCGTCGACGACTGGAATCGCGTGGCGCAGGACGCGCTCGGCGTCACCGTGCTCGTGCGCGAGGGCAACCGGCCCGCGGCGCAGGTGGTGGTGGAGGCGCGGCCGCGCGACGAGCGCGGGCTCATGGGCTTCGCGAGCGTCGAGGTGGGCGCCGACGGCACGATCGCCCTGCCCGTGCGGGTCGTCGTGCACGAGCCGACGGCGCGGGGTGAGACGTCACGCGAGACCGTCCTCTACCAGGTGCTCGCGCACGAGCTGGGGCACGCGCTCGGCCTGCCGCACACGACCGACCCGAAGTCGCTGATGTGCTGCATCCACGCGAGCGTCGACTTCAAGGACCCCGCGGTCCGGGCGGCATACGTCGAGGCGCGCCGTCGCCCCGACGTCGCGTCGAGCCGCGCGGAGCTCGTGGCCCATTACGAGCGCGTGTGGCGAACGCGTCCATAGTGGGGCGCGGATGTTACGATCAAGGGAATGAGCGAGAAGGAAGCCCCGAAGGCGCAGGAGAAGGCGCCGAACTTCATCCGGGCCGCCGTCGCCGAGGATCTCGACACCGGACGCTTCACGCGCCCGATCGTGACGCGCTTCCCGCCCGAGCCGAACGGCTACCTCCACATCGGCCACGCGAAGGCGATCGCCGTCGACTTCGGGATCGCGCAGGAGTACGGCGGGCGCTGTCACCTGCGCTTCGACGACACGAACCCGACGAAGGAAAGCCAGGAGTACGTCGACGCGATCATGCGCGACATCCACTGGCTCGGGTTCGACTGGGGCTCGCACCTCTACCACGCGAGCGACTACTTCGAGCAGCTCTACGCGTGGGGCGTGCAGCTCATCAAGACGGGCAAGGCGTACGTCGACGACCTGAGCGCCGAGGAGATGCGCGAGACGCGCGGCACGCTCACCGAGCCCGGCCGTGAGAGCCCGCACCGCAACCGGTCGGTCGAGGAGAACCTCGGCCTGTTCGAAGCGATGCGCCGCGGCGAGTTCGAGGACGGGACGAAGACGCTGCGCGCGAAGATCGACATGGCGTCGCCGAACCTGAATCTCCGTGATCCGGTGATGTATCGCATCCGCAAGACGCCGCACCAGCGCACCGGCGACACGTGGTGCATCTACCCGATGTACGACTGGGCGCACGGCCAGTCGGACTCGATCGAGCACGTCACGCACTCGCTGTGCTCCCTGGAGTACGAGGACCATCGCCCGCTCTACGACTGGTATCTCGACGCGCTCGGCATCTTCCATCCGCGCCAGATCGAGTTCGCGCGGCTGAACCTGAGCCACACGATGATGTCGAAGCGCAAGCTGCTCGCGCTCGTCGAGGGCGGCCACGTGCGCGGGTGGGACGATCCGCGCATGCCGACGCTCGCCGGCCTCCGCCGCCGCGGCTACACGCCCGAATCGATCCGCGATTTCGCGGAGCGCGTCGGCGTCACGAAGGCCGCGAACGTCGTCGAGCTCGCCTACCTCGAAGCGTGTGTGCGCGAGGACCTGAACAAGCGCGCGGAGCGCCGGATGGCCGTGCTGCGCCCGCTGAAGCTGATCGTCGAGAACTATCCCGAAGGCGAGGTCGAGGAGTTCGAGGCGGTCAACAATCCCGAGGACCCGTCCGCGGGGACGCGCAAGGTGCCGTTCAGCCGCGTCCTTTATATAGAGCAGGACGACTTCCGCGACCCGCCGCCGCCCAAGTACTTCCGCCTCTCACCCGGCGCGGAGGTCCGCCTGCGCTACGCGTACATCGTCACGTGCACGGGCGTGGAGCGCGACGCGGCCGGCAACGTCACCGCGGTGCGCTGCACGTACGATCCCGCCACGCGCGGCGGCGATGCGCCCGGCCGCAAGATCAGGGGCACGATCCACTGGGCCTCGGCGCAACACGCGGTCGACGCGGAGGTCCGGCTCTACGACACGCTCTTCAGCGTCGCGAAGCCGGACGACGCCGAGGATCCCGTGTCGGCGCTGAATCCGAATTCGCTCGAGGTGATCGCGGGCGCGAAGGTCGAGCGCTCGCTCGGCGACGTCGCCGCGGAGTCGCGCTTCCAGTTCGAGCGCCTCGGCTATTTCGTCGCCGACTGGAAGGACTCGACGCCGGGCGCCCCGGTCTTCAACCGCACCGTTGGTCTCCGCGACACCTGGGGCAAGATCGAGCGCTCGTCTTCGTAGCCTGCCGCCGCAGAGCTGTATCAAACATTGGACATTCCCAAGGCCGCGGCGGCAGACGTATGGTCGTCGTCAGACGGCATGAGCGCCATGGGACCGTCCGAGCCGGACGCCGGGAAACCCGAACGGAGGGCCCGTTCCCGCGAGAGGGCACTTCGTCGCGCCGTCGTGCGGTCGTTGGCGCGGGCTCTCCCCCGCCTGAAGTTCACCGATTTTCCGCTCTGGCTGCGCTGGTGGATGGTTATCGCAAGCGCTGCCGTCCTCTGGGGTTCAGGACAAATCTGGGCGATGAGCTCGCGGGTGACGACCCTCGAGGTTCAGCTCGCTGAGCGCCTTCCGCGGCCGATTGCCGAAGATCTCGCACCGATCAAGGCCGAGCTCACTGTGATCGGGGAGAGGGTCGCGGAAATCGGCCCGATCAAGGAGAAGCTCGCGGAGATCAGCGCGCGGCTTCAGGCGATAGACACACGCTCACGCGATACGTCGCCGCCCGCCGCGCCGCCGGATCGCTGAGCCGCGTTCACCCCGTCAGAGCTCGGCGGTCTTCCCCTTCCGCGACCGCTCAGCGAGGAGAGGGAACGAGCGGCGCGAGCGCCTCTTCCATCAGCGCGCGGTCACCACCCGAGAGCGCGGCCGACGCGACGCTGTCGAGGTGGCGCCGCAGCATCTCGAGGTGGCTCTGGGCGCGCTCGGGCGCGTGCGCGAGCGCGTCGCGCAGCGCCGCGTACGCGAGCTGCTCCAGGGCCTGGCGCAGCGGCGTCGACGGCTCGTCGAGCAGGCGCACCGGACGAGCCGGTAGAGCGACTGAACCATGGGCTCTGGCGTCGCCCCCGCCGGCGGAGTCGTGCCGCGCGCGATGCTCAGCAGCACCGCGAGCGCGCAGTAGTCGAGGTCGATCGGCTTCTGCACGTAGTCGGTGGCGCCGCCGCGCAACAGGCGGCGCGCGACGATCTCGTCGTCGGCGCCGGTGACGAAGATCACGGCTGCCCTCGGCGACATCGAGCGCAGGCGCAGGAAGACGTCCTCGCCACTCAGGCCCGGCATTCGAAGATCGAGCAGGACCACGTTCGGGCGCCACGCGTCGAAAAGATCGAGCGCGACCCGCCCGTTCTCGGCCGTGCGCACGTCGTAGCCTTCTTCCTCGAAGAAATCACTCAGAACTTCGGCGACGCTCGGATCGTCGTCCACCACCAGCACGCGAGCCAGCGCCGCCATTGCCCGCTATGGTAACCCGTGCCGCGGCTTGCCCGTGCTTCTGGGTGTCGTCTATCCTGCACGCCATGCGCTCTCGCCTGTCCGCCCTGCTCCTGCTGGCAGCGTCCGTCCTCGCGCCCACGCTCACGACGGCGTCCGACAAGCCGTTGCACCTCGTCCTCACCCCGTCCCAGAAGCCCACCGACCTCCTCGCCGCCGGCGAGGACTTCGGCAAGGCGCTCGGCCAGCTCGTGGGCGTGCCCGTGCGCGTCACGGTGGCGTCCGACTACGCGGCGGTGATCGAGGCGCTGCGCAACCGCTCCGCCGATCTCGCGTTCGTCCACCCCGCCGGCTACGTGCTGGCCAACCGCGAAGCCAAGGCGACGATCGTGGCGAGGAACCTCTGGCACGGCAAGGCGACGTTCACCTCGCGGATCTACGTGCGCAAGGACGGCAGCGTGAAGTCGCTGGAGGACCTGCGCGGCAAGACCGTCGCGTTCGTCGATCCCGCGAGCTCGTCCGGCTACATCTACCCGATGGTGCTGCTGATGCAGCGCGGGCTCGTGAAGGGCCGCGACCCGAAGACGTTCTTCCGCGAGGTCGTGTTCTCGGGCGCGCACGACGCGAGCATGCGCGCGCTGCTCAACGGCCACGTCGACGCGATCGCGTCCTTCGACATGGCGCGCGAGCAGTACCTGAAGGACCCGGCGGAGCGCGAGAAGCTCACGTGGGTGGCGGAAACGCCGCCGATCCCCGAGGCCGGCATCGCCGCCCGCGACGGCCTCGAGCCCGCCGTTTTCAACCGGGTGCGCGCGGCCCTCGTGCAGATGCGCGGCCCGCAGTACGCGGCGCTGCTCAAGCGCGTCTACGACATCGACGGCTTCGAGCCGGCGGAGGACAAGGACTACGATCCCGTCCGCCGGGCCGTCGACCTGCTGAACCTCAGGCCGCGCTAGCGTGATCGAGGTGACCGGGCTGCGCGTCGCGCTGCCCCCGGCCACCGTCATCCTCGACGCGATCGACCTCACGGTCGGCACCGGCGAGTTCGTCGTGGTCCTCGGCCGGAGCGGCGCCGGCAAGACCACTCTGCTGCGCGCGATCAATCGCCTGGTGGAGCCGACCGCGGGGACGGTGCGCGTGGCCGGTGACGTCGTGACGGGCGCCTCGCCCGCCGCGCTTCGCGCGACGCGCCGGCGCATCGGGATGATCTTCCAGCAGTTCAACCTGGTGAAGCGCGTGTCGGTGATCGAGAACGTCCTCGCCGGCCGGCTCGGCTACGTCGCGCCCCTGCCCAGCGTCTTCGGCAAGTTTCCGGACGACGATCGCCGCCGCGCGCTCGAATGCCTCGCGCAAGTGGGCCTCGCGCACCTCGCCGATCGCCGCGCCGACACGCTGTCGGGCGGCGAGCAGCAGCGCGTCGCGATCGCGCGCGCGCTCGCGCAGGCGCCGGCGGTGATCCTCGCCGACGAGCCGACGGCGAGCCTCGATCCGCAGCTCACCGCCAGCATCATGGACCTGCTCAAGCGCATCAACGTCGAGCACGGCATCACGCTGATGGTCAGCCAGCACCAGCTCGAGACCGCGCTCGCGTACGCCTCGCGCATCGTCGGTCTGCGGCGCGGGCGCGTGATCTTCGACGGGACGCCGGCCGGCGTCTCGCCCGACGTCGTGCGCGCGATCTACGACGAGACGCCCTGATGAGACGCGCGCTGATCTTCGTGGCCGCCGTCGGCCTCGGCTGGATCGCGTGGGACACGAGCGCCGATCCGGTGCGGCTCGCGCGCGGCGTGCCGTGGATGCTCGACTTCTTCCGCCGCATGCTGCCGCCCGATCTCAGCGTGCTGCCGTCGGCGCTGTCCGGCGCGGTGAAGACGGTCGAGATCGCGCTGCTCGGCACCGCGGTGGCCGCCGTCGCGGCGCTGCCGCTCGGCTTCCTCTCGGCCCGCAACGTCGCGGCGCCGCCCGTCTTCTACCCGATGCGCGCCGTGCTGAACTTCTTCCGCAGCGTCGACACGCTCGTCTACGCGCTCGTCTTCGTCGCCGCCGTCGGCCTCGGCCCCTTCCCCGGCGTGCTCGCGGTCATCGCGTACACGACGACGTCGCTCGCCAAGCTGTACTCCGAGGCGATCGAGGGCATCGACCGCGGCCCCGTCGACGCGATCACGGCGACCGGCGCGACACGGCTGCAGATCCTGCGCTTCGGCGTGCTGCCACAGGTCCTGCCGCTCTTTCTCTCGTACGTGCTCTACCGGCTCGAGACGAACATTCGCGCGGCGACGGTGCTCGGCTTCGTCGGCGCGGGCGGCATCGGCTTCTACCTGCAGACGTATCTGCGGATCATCGACTATCCGGCCGCGTCCACGGTGCTGCTCGTGACGGTGGCGATGGTGATGGTCGTGGACGCGGTCAGCTCGCGCCTCCGCGACCGATTGGTCTGAGCGATGCCGCTTCCTCGCGGGCTGCGTGCCTTCAATCACCGGGACTATCGGCTGTTCTGGGGCGGGCAGCTCCTGTCCCGTACGGGCGCGTGGATGCAGACCGTGGCGCAATCGTGGCTCGTCCTCGAGCTGACCGACTCGCCGCTCCTCCTCGGGGTGATCACCACGCTGCAGTTCGCGCCCGTGCTCGTGTTCTCCTTCGTGGGCGGCGTGCTGAGCGACCGCGTGGCGAAGCGCCGGCTCATCGTCGTGACGCAGGTCACGATGATGATCCAGGCCTTCGCCCTCGCGGCGCTGACCTGGTCCGGCCACGTCGCCTACTGGCACGTGGCCGTGCTCGCCGCGTTCTACGGGATCGCCAACGCGATCGACATGCCCGCGCGCCAATCCTACGTCATCGAGCTCGTAGGCAAGGACGATCTGCTCAACGCCATCGCGCTGAACTCCCTGGTCTTCAACGGCGCGCGCATCGTCGGCCCTGCGATCGCCGGCGTGCTGATCGCGCGGTACGGCGTCGGCACCGCGTTCTTCATCAAGGGCGTGAGCTTCGCGGCCGTCCTCGGCGCCCTGGCCGCGATGCGCACCGAGGGCGCGCCGCACGCCGGCACGCGGCGGCCGGTGCACGAGGAGATCCTCCAGGCGCTGCGCTACGCCACCGGCACCCCGAACATCCGCCTCGTGCTCGGCCTCCTGCTCGTCGTGAGCCTCTTCGTGATCAACTTCAACGTCGTGGTGCCGCTCTTCGCGCGCGACGCGCTCGGTGAGGGCGCGCGGGGCTTCGGCTTCCTGATGGGCGCGCTCGGCGCGGGCGCGGTGATGGGCGCGGTCGGCGTCGCGAGCGTCAGCGGCCGCCGGCCGTCCACACGCCGCGTGATCGCCGCGGCCACCGTGGTGTCGGCCGGGCTGATCGCGCTCTCCACCGTCCGCGACTTCACGCTGGCCGTGATCGTGCTCGTGATCACGGGCGTCGCGCAGATCGTCTTCACCTCGTCGGTGCAGAGCACCGTGCAGATCACGGTCCCCGACGGGATGCGCGGCCGGATGATGAGCCTCTACGTGCTGGTGTTCGTCGGCGTGAGCCCGTTCGGCGCGTTCATGATCGGCTCGCTGGCGGAGACGTTCGGGATCGCGACGGCGTGCGCGGTGGGCGGCGGTGCCGGTCTCGCCGCGGTGGCGATCCTCGCCGGCACGTGGCGCCGCCGCTGGGCGCGCGAGGCCTGACGCCCGTTAGAGCGCGATGCCGAAGAGCGCGCGCGTCGCGACGCCGATCACGTACGTCACGCCGACCGCCGCCGCGATGATGACGAGGTTCATCACGATGCGCCGCCGGACGTTCATACCGGAAAGGAACGCGAGCAGCATCGAGACGACCACGATGACCGCGGCCGCCATGCCGATCGAGGGCCACGCGCTCCGCGCGCCGTAGAGCACCGGCAGCACCGGCACGAGCGCGCCGGCGAAGTAGCTCAGCCCGACCAGGAGCGCGGAGCCGAACGCCGACGCGCCATCCTCCCCATCGCCGGCCGCCTCGCCGAGGAAGCGCCGGCGCGCGACCTCGGTGCCGCGCACCTCGACTTCCGAGCTCGTGGCCGCGTACGCGCCGGCGGCCATCGAGAACGCGCCAGCGACGCCGACCGTGAGACCGGCCATCAGCACGGTCACCGCGTTGTCGAACGCCGCGAAGAAGCCGCTCACCGCGCCGAGGATCTCGACGAGCCCGTCGTTGAGACCGAGGAAGATGTTGCGCACGCGCTCGGGATTGATCTTGCGCGCGTCGTCGCCCGCGACGGCCGCGTCCTCGTGCTTGAACTCGTCCTCGAGGACTTCGCGCAGCGCGCCGCGCAGGCGCTCGTCGTGGCGATAGCGCTCCCACACGTCGAGGTACTTCCTGACGCCGTGCACCTCGATCGCCTCGAGCACCAGGTGGATCGCCGGCGCGCCGAAGATGCGGCAGAGCAGCACGATGACCGCCAGCTTCAGCCGCCGGCCCGCGTCGAGCCGATCCAGGCGCAGCCCGAAAAACTGCTGCCAGAACTCGAAGTGCCGGATCTCGGTGGGAATGAGCGAGTCCAGCGTCCGGCGCAGACTTCCCCTGGCGAGGCCGTGGAGCGCGCGATAGAGCGAGAGGTCGAACAGCTCGTCGAGGACGAGCCAGCGCCCGAGCCTGGCGTCGGCGGCGGTCGCGGTGTGCTTCACCGGGGATCTCCTAGAGCCGCTTGCGCACTCGTGGATCCAGCGTATCGCGAAGCCCGTCGCCGAGCATGTTCACCGCGAGCACGGTGACGGCGAGGAAGATGCCGGGGAAGAGGATGTTGTGCGGGAAGATCCGGAACAGCGCGCGGCCCTCCGCCATGATGTTGCCCCACGTCGGCGTCTCCGGCGGAATGCCGACGCCGAGGAAGCTGAGGATCGCTTCCACGAGGATCGCCGAGGCGCAGACGAAGGTCGCCTGCACCACGAGGGGCGCGAGCGTGTTCGGCAGGATGTGGCGGCGCAGCAGCGACGGCGTCCGCGCCCCGAGCGCGACCGCGGCTTCGACGTACGGCTCCTCGCGCAGCGACAGCACGACCGAGCGCACGAGCCGTGTCACGCGCGGGATCTCCGGGATCACGATCGCGACGATGACGGTGCGCAGCCCCGCGCGCGAGAGCGACACGAGGCCGATCGCGAGCAGGATCGCCGGGATCGCCATGAGCCCGTCCATGACCCGCATGACCGGCGCGTCGAGCCAGCGCAGGTAGCCGGCCGTCACGCCGATCACGAGCCCGGCGGCGGCGCTCACGAGGGCAACCGTCACGCCGACCATCAGCGACACGCGCGCGCCGTAGACGACCCGGCTGTAGACGTCGCGGCCCAGGCTGTCGGTGCCCATCCAGTGGACGATACGGCCCGGCGTGCCGTCGTCGCCGCGCACGCTGCGCTCGGTGCCCGGGCGCTTGTTGCGCGCCGTCGGATCGATCTGCGCGGGGTCGCTCGTCGCGAGCAGCGGCGCGACCAGCGCCAGCACGGCCACGATCGCGAAGAGAGCACCGCCGAGCGCGACACTGCGGTTCACCGGAGCCTCAGTAGCGGATCCGGGGATCGAGGAACACGTACGACAGATCGACGAGCAGGTTGATGAGCACGTAGACGAGCGAGAACAGCAGGATCACCGCCTGCACCGTCGGATAGTCGCGCGCGAGCACCGCGTCCACGGTGAGACGGCCGAGCCCGGGGATGCTGTACACGGATTCCGTCACCACGACGCCGCCGATCAGCAGCGCGACGCCGAGGCCGATGATCGTGACGATCGGCACCGCCGCGTTGCGCACGACGTGACGCGCGAGCACCGGCAGCTCGCTCAGCCCCTTGGCGCGCGCGGTCCGCACGTAGTCTGCGCCGAGCACCTCGAGCACGCTCGCGCGCGTGATGCGGGCGATCAACGCCACGTACACGACGGCGAGCGTCGTGCTGGGAAGGATGAGCCGGAGCAGGCAGCCGCCCACGCCGTCCTCCAGACGCTGGTAGCCCTGCACCGGCAGCCACGCCAGCTCGATCGCGAAGACGTAAATCAGCACGTAGGCGATCACGAACGAGGGCAGAGAGAATCCGAGCACCGAGAAGCCCATCAGCACGCGGTCGATCCACGTTCCGCGCTTCACGGCGGCGAGGACGCCGATCGGGACGGCGAGCGTGACGGTGAGCACGAGCGTGCTGGTCGCGAGCGCAAGCGTCGGCTGCAGCCGCGCCACGATCAGCTCGCTCACCGGCTTCTTGAAGAAGAACGACTCGCCGAGGTCGCCGCGCGCGAGGCGTCCGATCCAGATCACGAACTGCTCGGGGAGCGGGCGATCGAGCCCGAGCTGGGTGCGAATGGCGGCGACGTCCTGCGAGGTCGCGTTGTCGCCCGCGATGATCGCCGCGGGGTCGCCGGCGATGAGGCGGAGCATGAGGAAGACGACGATGGCGACCACCCCCATGACGGGGATGGTCGCCAGCAGTCTTCGCGCGATGTAGCTGAGCGTCTCAGCGAGCCTTCGTCACGTTCCAGAACACGGGCACCGGCGCCTGCACGTACCCGTCGGTGCTCTTGCGCGTGGCCGCCGGGAGATAGAACTGCCCGAGCGGGACGTGCGTCGGATACTGGGTCTCGCGCACCTGGACCGCCTCGGCGATCGCCTTCTGCTTCGCCGGGTTGGTCTCGTGCGCGAACTGATCGCGCAGCGACTCGATCTCCTTGTCGCACGGCCAGCCGAACATCGCCTTGTCGCACCCGGCGTTCATGAAGCCCATCATCACGGGATTCAGGATGTCCGCCGAGACCCACGCCGTGAGGAACGCGTTCCAGCCGCCGGCGCTGGGCGGATCCTTCTTCGAGCGGCGTGCGACGAGCGTCTGCCAGTCCATCGCGATCATGTCGACCTTGAACCCGCCCTTCTCGAGCAGCGACTTCGCGACGGGCGCGAGGTTCGACAGGACGGCGAGGTCCGTGGACTGCATGAGCACCACCGGCGTGCCGTCGTAGCCCGCTTCCTTCAGCAGCGCCTGCGACTTGGAGAAGTTGGACTCGAGCAACCCGTCGAGTCCTTTCGAGGTCTCGAACGGCGTCGCGCACGGGAAGAACGACCGGCACGTCTTGTAGTACGCCGGATCACCGATCGTCGCTTTCAGGAAATCTTCCTGGTTGAACGCGTACAGGACGGCCTGGCGCGCTTTCGCGTTGTCGAACGGCTTGTGCAGCACGTTGTAGCGGAACGTGTACTGGTTGCCCAGCGGGTTGATGTCGACGAGCTTCAGGTTAGCGTCCTTCTTCACGATCGGCAGCAGGTCGGTCTGGGGCGCTTCCATGTAGTCGATCTCGCCGGCGATCAGCGCGTTGATCGCCGTCTGCTGATCGGGAATCCACTTCCACTCGACGCGATCGACCTTGACGACCTTGCCGCCCGCGAGCGACGACGGCGCCTCGCTCCGCGGCTTGTACTGCGCGTTCTTCACGTACACGGCCTTGTCGCCCGGCTTCCACTCTTCCTTTTTGAAGATGAAGGGCCCGGAGCCCGTCGTGTCGGAGATCTGCGTGTTGGGATCCGTGTCGGCGACGCGCTTCGGCATCATGAACGGCACGTTCGAGCTGGGCTTGCCGAGCGCGCTCAGCACGAGACCGGTCGGCTCCTTCAGCAGGATCTTGAAGGTCTTCGGGTTGACGACCTGCAGCTCCTTCACGAAGCCCATCATCTTCTGGCCCATCGAGTCCTTCGCCGCCCACCGCTTGATGGACGCCACGCAGTCTTCCGACGTGACCGCCTTGCCGTCGTGCCACAGGAGACCGTCGCGCAGCGTGATCGTGTACGTCAGCTTGTCCGCGCTGACATCGGTCTTGTCGACCATCTGCGGCTTGATCTCGCCCTTCGCGTCCATCGCGTAGAGCGTGTCGTAGACCATGTAGCCGTGGTTGCGCACGATGTACGCGGTCGTCCAGATCGGGTCGATGATCTTCAGGTCCGAGTGCATCACGACGCGCAGCGTGTTCTGCGCGGCGGCGGGCGCGGGCAGCGCCGCGGCGAGCGCGACGACGGCGAGCGCGACGATGACGAGGAAGCGCAGGCAACCCTTCATTGATGAGCCCTCCTTGCGGTGGCTGCGCCGCATGATCCACGCGGCGGCGGGGCTTGTCAACGCGCGCCGGCCGGGCGCCGCGCGGCCGCGTGATACAGTGCGCGCGTGCCAGATCACGACGTGATCGTCGTCGGCGCCGGCAACGCGGCGCTCGCGGCCGCGGTGGCCGCGCGCGAAGCCGGCGCCGCCCGGGTCGCCGTCCTCGAGAAGGCGCCGGTCGCGCTGCGCGGCGGCAACACGCACTACAGCGGCGGCCTCCTCCGCTTCGCGTTCGCCGACAGCGAGGAGCTCCGCCCGCTCGTGCCGGATGCCGAGCGCACGGTGCGGGGCTTCTTCACCGACGTCCAGCCCTACCCGCGCGAGCTGTTCATGCAGGACCTGCTGCGCGTGACCGACGGGCGCACCGATCCGGAGCTCGCCGAGATCCTCATCGGCCGCTCGTACGACACGATCACGTGGATGGCGCGCCAGGGCATCGCGCTCGAGCCCGCGGTCTCGCTCGGCGGCATCCGGGTCGGCGATCGCGTGAAGTGGTCGCCGGGCGCCGTGATCCGCGCGCAGCACGAGGGCATCGGCCTCTCGCGCATGTGGTTCGAGGTCGCGGAGAAGCAGGGCGTCGAGGTCCGGTACGAGACCAGCGCGATGCGGCTCACGCAGGACGCGCGCGGGCACGTCACCGGCGTGACCGTGCAGGACGCGAGCGGCGTGCACGAGATCACCGCGCGCGCGGTCGTGCTCGGCTGCGGCGGCTTCGAGGCGAATCCGGAGTGGCGCGCGCGCTATCTCGGGCGGCCGTGGGATCACGCGAAAGTGCGCGGCACCCGCTACAACACCGGCGACGGGCTGCGCATGGCGCTCGAGATCGGCGCGCTGCCGCACGGCCAGTGGACGGGCTGCCACTCGACGCCGATCGACGCCGACGCGCCGCCGTACGGGGATCGCAAGCTCACGGACAAGACCAACCGGCTCTCGTATCCGTTCGGCGTGCTGGTCAACCGGCGGGGCGTCCGGTTCTTCGACGAGGGCGAGGACTTCCAGCTCTACACCTACGCGAAGCTCGGCGGGATCATCCTCGGCGAGCCCAGCGGTGTCGCGTATCAGATCTTCGACGCCAAGGTCACGCACCTGCTCGAAGGGCGCTACAAGACCGGCCACCCACTCGTCGCTGACACGCTGGCAAAGCTCGTCAGTCAGCTCCCGCTGGATCGCGACGCCTGCATGGCGACGCTCCAGGCGTACAACGGGGCCGCGCGTCAGGGCACCTTCGATCCGACCGTCCGCGACGGGCTCGCCGCACCGCTCGCGCCGCCGAAGACGAACTGGGCGCAGGTGCTCGACACCCCGCCGTTCGCCGCCTATCCCGTCACCGGCGGCATCACGTTCACGTTCGGCGGCGTCCGCGTGAACGAGCGCGCGCAGGTCATGAGCACCGCGTGGGCGCCGATCCCCGGGCTCTACGCGTGCGGCGAGATGGTCGGCGGCCTCTTCCACACGAATTACCCGGGCGGCACGGGCTTGATGTCGGGCGCGGTGTTCGGTCGCCTCGCCGGCTCGCACGCCGCGTCCGCCTAGTCGAAAGGAGCATCCGATGGCACTGACGGCCACCGTCTACCACGTCGATCTCACGAACCGATCCATCCGCACCGAGACGATTCCGGACGACGTGTACCGGAAATATCCCGGCGGCAGCGCGCTCGCCGCGTACCTGCTCATGAAGCACATCCCCGTCGGCGCGGATCCGCTGGGCCCCGAGAACGTGCTCGTGATGGCGGTGAGCCCGCTCACCGGCCTCGCGATCTCCGGACAGAGCCGGATGACCGCGTGCGCGCGCTCGCCGCTCACCAACGCGGTCGGCGACTCGCAGTGCGGCGGCTTCTTCCCCGCCGAGATGCGCAACGCCGGCGCCGACGCGATCGTCTTCACGGGCAAGGCGTCCGAGCCCGTGTATCTCTGGCTGCACGACGGCACGGCGGAGCTCAAGCCCGCGAAGCACCTCTGGGGCAAGGTCACCGCGGACGTCGACAAGGCGCTGAAGGACGAGCTCGGCGATCAGAAGGTCGAGATCGCGCAGATCGGCCCCGCCGGCGAGAACAAGGTGCGCTTCGCCGCGATCATCAACATGGCGAACCGCGCGAACGGTCGCACCGGCCTCGGCGCGGTGATGGGTGCGAAGAACCTGAAGGCCGTCGCCGTCCGCGGCACGAAGGCGCCCAGGCCCGCGGCGCCGGACAAGTTCCGCGACCTCGTGAAGCGTCTCAAGGAGCTGCAGGAGGCGAATCCCGGCATCACGTGGTTTGGCGAGTACGGCACGGCCGGCGTGCTGGCGATCCAGGACAAGAGCGGCGGGCTGCCGTCGATGAACTACAACGAGGGCACGTTCGAGCACGCGAAGGCGATCGACGGCACCACGCTGGTGAAGACGATCCTCAAGGAGCGCGACACCTGCTACGCGTGCGTGGTGAAGTGCAAGCGCGTGGTCGAGGTGCACGATCCCGACCTCGACGTCGATCCCGTCTACGGCGGTCCCGAGTACGAGACGCTGAGCCTGATGGGCTCGATGTGCGGCGTCGGCGATCTCAAGATCCTCGCGAAGGCCTCCGCCGACGCGAACAAGTACGGCATGGACACGATCTCGTGCGGCGGCACGATCGCGTGGGCGATGGAGGCGAAGGCGAAGGGCCTCCTCGACGACAAGGGCCTCGGGCTCGCGTTCGGCGACGGCCAGTCGCTGCTGCGCGCCGTCGAGGCGATCGCGCTGCGCAAGGGCGCCGGCGATCTGCTCGCGGAAGGCAGCCTGCGCGCCGCTCAGACGCTCGGGCCTGCGGCCGTCGATCTCACGGTCACCGCGAAGGGTCAGGAATTTCCCGCGCACATGCCGCAGCACAAGCGCTCGCTCGGCCTGATCTACGCGGTCAATCCGTTCGGCGCCGATCACCAGTCGTCCGAGCACGACTCGATGCTCAGGGCGAAGCCGGACAGCCTGCAGCGCAAGCGCCTCGCGGAGCTCGGCGAGTTCGGCAACCTCGACCTGCGCGATCTCTCCGACGAGAAGGTGCGCTTCGCGTATCGCACGCAGTGCTTCTACTCGGCGCTCGACACGCTCGGCCTCTGCCAGTTCGTGTGGGGGCCGTCGTGGCAGCTCTACGGCCCGGCCGAGACCGTCGAGCTCGTGCAGGCGGGCACGGGCTGGGACGCGACGATGCAGGAGCTGCTCGAGATCGGCGAGCGGCGCATCCACCTGCTCCGCGCGTTCAACGCGCGCGAAGGCATCGGCAAGAACGCCGACGCGCTGCCGAAGAAGCTGTTCGCGCCGCTTTCCGGCAAGGGCCCGACCGCCGGCGTCGCGATGACGGCGGAGGAGTTCGAGAACGCGCGCGCGACGTACTACGGACTCGCGGGCTGCGATCCGGGGACGGGCTATCCGACGAGGGCCAAGCTCGCCTCGCTCGGTCTCGAGTGGGCGAGCGCCTAGGCTAGACTGGGAGGCCATGGCCGAAATCGTCGCCGCCGCCCTCGCGTCGCACGCTCCGCTCATCACCGGCCGCCCCGACGTCGCCAGGCCCGAGCAGCGCGAGCGGTTCTACGCGGGATTCCGCGAGCTCGGGCGCCGGCTCGCCGCCGCGCGTCCGGACCTGATCGTGATGTTCGTCAACGATCACCTGCAGAACTTCCCCTACAGCAACATGCCGGCGTTCTGCGTCGGGCTGTGCGACCGCTACGACGCGCCGAGCCCGGGCGCCGCCGGGTTCATGAAGATTCCGGCGCGCACGCTCGCCGGCGCGCCGGCGCTCGGGATGGCGCTGCTCGAAGCGGGCCTCGAGAACGGATTCGACCTCGCCTACTCGTACGAGATCGAGAGCTGGGACGAGCTCGCGATCCCGCTGCACTTCCTGGCGCCCGACCAGGTGCCGCCCGTGCTGCCGATCTACACGAACTGCACGGCGCCTCCGCTGCCGACCCCGCGCCGCTGCCACGCGATGGGTGCGTTCGCCGGCGAGTTCCTCCGCGCGCGCAAGGGCGGCGAGCGCATCGCGCTGATCGCGACGGGCGGCATCTCCCACTGGGTCGGCACCCCGGAGACGGGCCGCATCAACTCCGACTGGGACCACTGGATGCTCGATCACATCGCGCGCGCGGATCTCGAGCCGCTGCTCCGGCTCACGCACGCCGACATCGAGCGCGACGGCGGCAACGGCGGCCAGGAGATTCGCAACTGGCTGGCGCTGCTCGGCGCGGTGCCGGGCTGGAAGGGCGAGGCGCTCGCCTACGAGCCGGTCGCCGAGTGGATCACCGGCTGCGCGACCGTGTGGGTGCACGCATGATCCCGAAGGCGTCGTACGCGCTGAACAAGGTGCTCACCGCGGTCGCGCGCCAGCACGCGATGAAGGACAGGCTCAGCGACGCCGATCTCTCCGGCCACACCGTCAGCGACGAGGAGCGCGCCGCGCTGACGAGCGGCGACATCACCAGGCTCTACGAGCTCGGCGCGAACCCGTACCTGATTCGCCGCGTCTTCCGCTCACGCTTCAAGATTTGAGTCCGAGCCTTCGTCCGATCCCGCGCACGTTCGCGGCCGCGGCACACGGCATCGATCTGGCGCAGCCGCTCGATGCGGGAGCGCTGGCATGGATCGAAGGGGCGTTCGCCGGTCGGCGACCTCGTGATGTGGGACGAGCTCGCGACGATGCACCGCGGCGCCGGCGACTACCGGCCCGACGAACGCCGCATCATGCTGCGGACGATCGTTTACTGAGCCAGGACTCGGAGGAGCGTCCCGATGGCGATCATCGACTCTCAAGTTCACGCCTATGCCGCGAACACCCCGCAACGGCCCTGGCACAGCGTCCCGAACTGGCCCGATCACGTCACCGGTGACGAGATGGTGGCGGCGATGGACAGGGTCGGCGTCGACGGCGCGATCTTCATCTCCGCCTTCTCGATGTACCGCTACGACGCGAGCTACGCCGTCGAAGTGCAACGCGCGCATCCCGGCCGGCTCGCGCTCGTCAAGCCGGTCGATCCGGACGATCCGGCGGTGGCCGACGTCATCGCCGACTGGAAGAAGACGCCGGGCACCGTCGGCATCCGGATCATGATGACGAAGGAGGCGGGCCGCGCTCCGAGCGACCCGGGCCTCGACCGGATCCTGCGCGCCGCCGTTCGCCACGACTTCCCGGTCAACATGCTGTGCTGGGGCAACCTGGACGCGGGCGCGGCGCTCGTCGATCGCCACCCGGACACGCGATTCATCATCGACCATCTCGCCATCATGCAGCCCCGAACGCGGGCGGACCTTCCGGCGCAGCCGTGGGCCGATCTGCCGAAGGTGCTGGACCTCGCCAGGCGCCGGAACGCGGTGATCAAGGTCAGCGGGGCCTGCACGCTCTCCAAAGAACCGTATCCGTTCGCGGACATCTGGGATCCCCTCGCCCGCGTGTTCGACGCGTGGGGATTCGAGCGCTGCCTGTGGGGCACCGACTGGACTCGCGCGTTCGCCGTCGTCAACTACGAACAGGCCGTGGAACCCTTTCGCCGGACCGACCGTTTGAACGAAAGCGAACGCGCCATGCTGATGGGCGGCGCCTGCGCCAGGGCGTATGGCTGGACTCCGAAAACGAAGTGAGAGGACACCGATGCTGAGAGCCACGATCCTGCTTGCGGCCGGCGTGTTCGCCATCCTTCTCATCGGCCTGTCGGCGACGGCGCAGGCGCCGGCCGAAGTCACGCTGACACGCATCGACTGCGGCACCGGCGCCCAGCCGACCGACGTCGGCCAGCGGTTCACCGACACGTACGCGTACAAGGACCTCAAGCTGACGTTCACGTTCAGCTGCTACCTGATCAAGCACGGCAACGACTACATGGTGTGGGACACGGGCTTCGCTCCCGGCACGAACGCGAACGCGCCCAAGGTGGGCATCGTGGATCGGCTGAAGGAAGTCAAGGTCACGCCCGACCAGGTCAAGTACGTCGGCATCAGCCACTTTCACGGCGACCATACCGGCCAGCTCACGCCGTTCACGAGCGCGACGCTGCTGATCGGCAAGGGCGACTGGGACCAGATCATCTCGCCGACGCCGATGCAGGGCGCCAACGTCGCGGGCTTCAAGAGCTGGATCGATGAGAAGCGGAAGGTCGAGCCGCTGACCGCGGACAAGGACGTGTTCGGCGACGGCAGCGTGATGGTGCTCAGGATGCCGGGGCACACGCCGGGCCATACCGGCCTGCTGGTCAGGCTGAAGGACATGGGCCCGGTCCTGCTCAGCGGTGACGCGGTCCACTTCCACGAGAACTACGAGCGTGCCGGTGTGCCGGCCTTCAATCACGACCGCGCGGCGACGATCGCCTCGATCGAGCGCATGAAGCAGATCGCCGCGAACCTGAAGGCGACCCTCGTCATCCAGCACGACATGCGTGACATCGGCAAGCTGCCGGCGTTCCCGGCGGCCGCGAAGTAAGGCCGGATCAGCGCTCCGCGCCCGGACCGTCGAAGAGCGACGGAACGAACGTGTGTGGATCCGCCGGCTCGGTGAGCAGCGCCTGCTGCCTCGCGCTGAGCTTGACATCGGGCGGCGGAAGCACCCGGGCGCGAGACCAGGCCATGTGGGAGACGCAGTACTTGTAGAGCAGCGTCCGCCGCTCGTGGTCGGCTCTCCAGGGGGCGGTTCCGTGCATCACGGCCTCGGAGAACAACACGACCGACCCCGCCGGTATCTCCGGGATCACCACGCAGGCGGCCCGCTCCGGCGCCTCGTGGATCCGCCGCGGCAGCTTGAAGTTGCTCTTGTGACTCCCGGGGATGCACCAGAGTCCGCCGTACGCCGGTCCGGCATCGGCAAGATTCCAGGCCGCGACCACGAACCCCTCGTAGATGCCGTTGGGCGCGAAGTGAAAGCGCTCCCCCGGCCTGGTGAATGAATTGAGCGCCGACGCCCCGTAGTCCGCGTGCATCGCCCCCATGCTCTGCCCCTTGTGCATGCGGATTCCGTAGAGACGGTCCAGCCGAAAGCAGTCTCCCAGCCGGAAGCGAAGAATCGGCAGGATCCTCTCGTGATCCAGCAGGCGACAGAACGGCTCTCCCCAGTTGAGGAAGCCGTGATCCGGTCCGTGCTTGCCGGCGGCGGAACCGAAGCGGATGCTTTCGCGAGGGCTGGGGAGCCGCTGCGCGTCGATCAATCGATTGAGCTCGGCCACCTCCTCCGCCTCCAGGACGTTGGGGATCACCAGATAGCCGTGCAGGTCGAACAGGTACTGTTGCAGCTCGAGGTCCATCGCATCCACCACGACACCCTCCCTTGGCGTACGGTAGTATGCCAGCGGTTCGATTGCCTACGGAGGGATTGCCGATGACGCGCGCGTACAACGCGGTCGATGCCGACGGTCACATCCTCGAACCGGTCGATCTGTGGGACACGTACATGGATCCCGAATTCCGCGAGCGCCGGCCGCGGTTCGTCATCGACGACAACGGCAAGGAGCGCTTGAGCGTCGAAGGCAAGCTGCTGGGCAATCCGCGCGGGATCGGCAGCCTCGGCTCCGTCGGGGTCCGGCAGGGAATCGTCAAGGCCAACACCCTGAAATACGCCGAAGGGCGCAAGGGCGGGTTCGACCCGCACGCGCGCATCGTCGACATGGATGCCGACGGCATCGACGCCGCGTTCCTCTATCCGAGCCTCGGCCTGTTCGCCGGCGCCGTCGAGGATCCCGGCCTGGCGGCCGCGATGTGCCGCGCCTACAACCGCTGGCTCGCCGACTACTGCGCGCCGTATCCCGAGCGCCTGTTCGGCGTGGCGATGCTCCCGATGCAGTCGGTCGAGCTCGCGGTCGACGAGATGCGCTTCGCGCGCGAGAAGCTCGGGATGCGCGGCGGGTTCCTCAGACCGAATCCGTATCACGGCAAGAAGATGATCAACGATCCGATGTACGAGCCGTTCTGGAGCATGGCCGAGGCGCTCGACTTCTCCATCGGCTTTCACGAGGGATCGACCACCGCGATGCCGACCGTCGGCGTCGACCGCTTCGAGGACGACCGCGCGGCGCGCCACATGATCTCGCACACGATGGAGATGATGCTGGCCGCGCTGAGCGTGATCTGGGGCGGAGTCGCCGACCGTCATCCGCGACTGCGCGTCGCGTTCCTCGAGTCGGGCGGCGGCTGGATGGCGCCGTGGCTCGATCGCATGGACCGGCACTTCGACGACAAGGGCTTCAACGAGACCGCGCCGAAGACGCGGCCGAGCGAATTGTTCCAGCGCAACTGCTGGATCTCGTTCGAGCCGGTCGAGAGCAGCATCGCGGTGCTGGCGAGCTACATCGGGCCGCACAAGATCCTGTGGGCCACCGACTATCCGCACTCGGACGGCTTCTTCCCGGGCGCGCCGCAGATGCTCCGCGAGCGGCTCGGGCCGCTGTCTCCCGAGGCGAAGCACCAGGTGCTCGCGGGCGGCGCGCTCGGCTTCTACGGGATGAGCTGATCAGCGCCCTGAACAACGAACTACCCGAGACGTTCGAAGACCGGTGCCCGCGGTGCGGATCGGCGGATGTCACTGCCACCGGCCTTGGCATTCAGGACGGGCCCGGGGCACCGATCAAGGACGGACGGACGTGTGAGTCGTGCAAGCGGCCGTTCTTCCGTGTGCGTCTGGAGCCTGTGTTGAGCGCCGACGAGTGGCCCTTCGACACGGACGGGATCCCGCTCTGAACGGGGGCACGGGGGTCACGCGACCTCGGGGACCTGCTCCTCCAGCAGCGCTGACCGCGCGCGATGCACCTTGCCCGCGCGCAGCGCGAGCACGGGCCTGAGACGCTTGTCCGTCTTGAGGTGGACTCCAACGCTGTCCTGCAGCGTCCAGTCGTCCTCGTCGATCGCGAGGACGGACACGTCCGCCTCGCGTCCCGGCGCCAGCGAGCCCAGCTCGTCCGTCAAGCCCAGCATGGTCGCCGCGTTGACCGTCACCATGCGGATGACTTCGGTGAGACCGACACCCAGCGCGATGAGCTCGTTCATCACCTGGACGAGCGAAAACGCGCCGGTGCCTCCGATCGTCGTCAGCTGACCTTTCTCGCCTCCGAACGCGCCGGCGCCCCAGACGTTGCTCTCGTCCCGGCGCCGGATCGTGTAGCCGTGGATGTCACCGCCGATGGTGAACGGCATGACGCCGGCGTCGAGAGCGATGCGCGCGGCGTCGAAGCTCATGTGACCGCCGCGGCCGATGTCGATGCGGACGCCACGCGCCATCGCTTCGAAGATCAGCGGATGCACCCTGCCCTCGCGCGAGACGAACGCGCCGGGATGCTTCGTGAACGGATGCGCGAGGATGTCGCCGGGGTCGAGGAGCGGCAGCGCGTCGTGGATCACGCGGTCGGGATCGATCGTCGTCCCGTTCTCCTCCGCCCAGAGACGGCCGAGATGCACGTAGACGGGCACCTTCGTGGCGCGCGAGGCTTCCTTCCCCAGACGCAGCGTCTCGATGCCCCAGCGCGAGTACCCGCCGACTTCTGCGTGACACTTGATGCCCTTGACGAAGTCGCGGTGCTTCTCGATCGCGTGGACCGTTTCCTTGACGTTGATCCCGTGCGGGCCATAGAGACCGACGTGACGATGTCCGAGGAGGCCGCCCACGAGGTAGTTCGAGACGAAGGCATAGACGCGCGTGGCGGCCGGGTCCTTGATGAATTTTCGAAAGCCCTGGATGGTGAGCGGGGCGGCGCCGCCCTGGTCGACGACGGCGGTGACGCCCGAGCGAACGCCAACTTCGTCCGGGTTCATCCCGAAGTCGCCGGTGACGTGCTGGTAGATGTGGCTGTGCGTGTCGATCATGCCGGGAATCACGAGCTGGTTCCGCGCGCTGACCGTGCGAGCGGCCGTGCCCGCGATCCGCGCCGCCACCCGCGCAATCCTTCCGTCTTTCACGGCGACGTCGTGGACGCCGTCGATGCCGGAGGCAGGGTCGATCACGCGCCCGCCGCGGACGATCAGGTCGAACTTCGCCATGGCGTCTGAGTATAGTCTTGCGCTACCTGGGAGGATCACATGGCTGACCGGCTCATCTCCTGCGACGATCACATGGACCTCAGCCAGCTGCCCGCGGATCTGTGGACGTCGCGGCTGCCGGCTTCGCTGCTCGACCGCGCGCCGCACGTCGAGGAGCGGGACGGACAGGCGGTGTGGGTCTGCGACGGCAAGGTCTGGGGCCGCTGGGACGGCAAGCCGCCCGCGACCGGCTCGGCACGTCCGGTCAAGGCGCTGTACAACGCCTTCGACCGCGCCGCCATCTACGACCAGAGCGCGCGCCGCCCGGCCAACCCGGAGCTGCGTCTCGCCGACATGGACCGCGACGGCGTCGAGACCCAGGTGATCTTCGGACCGATCTTCCAGATCTCGACCGACGATCCCGTTCTCCGTGTCGCCTGCTACCGCGTCTACAACGACTGGCTGCTCGACTTCTGCAAGGCGGCGCCGGATCGGCTCATCGGCCTGCCGATGCTGCCGGAGACGCCCGAGACCGCGCGCGCCGAGCTCGAACGCGTCATCGCGAAGGGCGGCGTGCGCCAGGTCAACCTGATGATTGCGAACGTCAACCCGAAGCTCGACGACCCGGCGTGGGAGCCGCTCTGGCGACTGCTCGAGGACAGCGGCGTGATTCTCTCGTGGCACATCACGGTCTTCGTCGGCAAGCCCGGCGATCGGGCCGCCGGCAAGGCCGCGAGCGTCTTCGAGAACACCAAGTTCTTTCTCGCGAACTTCCTCGAGCCGTTCGTCGACCTGTTCGCGTGGGGCATTCTCGAGCGGCATCCGAAGCTGCGCATGGTGATGGCCGAGGCGGGCACCGGATGGCTCCCGTGGCTCGTGCAAGAGCTCGACTACCGCCACTGGCGGCTCTGGGAAGCGAAGGAATTCTGGGCCGACAAAGGGGGCGCGGCACTCGTCACGAAGCCGAGCGATCTCTTCAAGCGACAGATCTACGCGACGTTCCAGGACGACCACGTCGCGATGGCGCTCATCCCGTTCTTCGGCGAGGGACACCTGCTGTGGGCCTCGGACTATCCGCATCCCGACAGCGTCTGGCCCAACTCGCGCGCGGCGATCGAGCGGCAGATGCGGCACCTGTCGCCGGAGATGCGCCGCAAGCTGACTCGCGATAACGCCGCGATACTCTACGGGCTCCCAAAATCGTAGGAGGATCAGGATGACGGTCTACGAGCTGCGAACGTACACGCTCCACGTCGGCAAGATGGGCGAGGCGGTCAAGCTGTACAGCGAGCTCGGCTACCCGGCGCTCCAGAAGGGTGGCCAGGACAAGAAGCTGATCGGCTACTTCCAGGCGGACACGGGCATGATCAACCAGCTGGTCCACCTGTGGAAGTTCGACGACGATGCCGACCGGCGGGCGCACTGGGCGGCGGTGTTCACCAACAAGGATTTCATCGAAGGCTTTGCCGCGAAGTTCCGCCCGCTGGTCGCGTCCCAGGAGGTCAAGCTGCTGACCGCGGCTCCGTGGGGACCGCACCCGTGAGCGATCGGCTTCGCGACGCGGTGGCCGAGCGAGGCCCGGGCGCCTACGTCCTCACGGTCTCGGCGGACGGCCGCCCGCATGCCGTCTATCTGGACGTTGTCTGGGAAGACGGCCGGCTCGTCACCGACGTGGGCGGCAGCACCGCGCGCAACGCGAAGGCGCGGCCCGAGATCTCGCTGCTGTTCCCGGTGCGCCACGCCGGCGACTATTCATTCTTCGTGGACGGCCGGGCCACCGTCGAGTCCAGCGATGGTGTCCATCGCATGACCGTCACGCCCACGCGCGCCGTCTTTCACCGCCACGGTCCCGCGCCCGATCCCACGTCGTCGTGCGCGGCGGACTGCCTCCCCGTGCTGGACGCGGTCACGTCGATCACGATCGCGCCGCCCAGGTAGCGCCGATGCGGGTCGCCGTCTTCGGCGGCGGCGCCGTCGGCGGGCACCTTGCGGCGCGCCTCGCCGCCCGTGGCCCGGCCGCGGGAATCGAGGTCGCGGCGGTCGCGCGTGGCGGCGCCCAGCTCGAGGCGATGAATCAGCGCGGAATCACGCAATAGGATTATCGTAACGCGCCATGCGGACCAATACGACGAAAGCGAAGCTGGCCGAGGGCAAGGTGGTGTTCGGCGCGATCATCAGCCGCCATGCGCCGGATCTCGTCGAGCTGTTCGGCGCGATCGGGTACGACTTCGTGATGATCGATTGCGAGCACGGGCCGATGAGCCTCGACGAGGTCGAGCACATGGTCCGGGCGGCCGAGGTGTTCGGCATCACGCCGATCACCCGCATTCCCAACCACGAGGACTCGACGATCCTCCGGTTCCTCGATCGCGGCGTGCAGGGAATCATCGTGCCCCACGTCAACACCGCTCGGGTGGCCGAGGGCGTGGCCAGGGCCGCCCGCTACCATCCCTACGGCCATCGTGGAATGGCGGCCGGCGGCCGCGCGCACGACTACGGCGTCGGGACGACGCGAGACGAATCCACGCGATGGGTGAACTCGCAGCTGCTCGTCATTCCCATGGTCGAAGAGACCGAGGCCGTCGACAATCTGGACGCGATCCTGAAAGTGTCCGGGGTCGACGTGCTCCACGTCGCATCCAGCGACCTCGGGCAGAGCATGGGGAATCCCGGCGCGGCCGCGGTCAGGCAAGTCATGCGCGAGGTCATTCCGAGGATCAGGGCGGGCGGCAAGCTCGTGGGTGTCGGCGGCAATTCTCCGAGCGACGCCGCGGGCATCGCAGAGTTCATCAAGCTCGGAGCGAATTTCGTGACGATCTCGTCGCTGGGCCTCCTTCGCCTCGGCGCCGAGGATTTTCGCAAGCGCGTCCAGGCGGCTCTTTGACGGCGATCCGCATCGCCGTTCTGAACTTCGTCCACGAGACGGTGACGTTCCTGCCCAATGACACCACGCTCGACGACTTCGTCTACGACGGCTCCCCGGCCAGGGGCGAGGCGCTGCTCGCCTGGGAGCCGCGGTCGTACATGGGCGGCTTCGTGAAGGTGGCGCGCGAGCATGCCGGCGTCGAGCTGGTCGGCATCGAGTCTCCCCTTTGGCCCAGGACCGGCACCGGCTCCGGCTCGATCACGACGGAGGCCTACGAGCACTTTCTCGGCCGCATGCTCGCCGAGCTGAAGGATGGCGGGACATGGCACGGTGTCTATCTCGCGCTCCACGGCGCGATGGGCGTGCGCGGCGTGGCGCGGCCCGAGGCCGACATCGCGCGCCGTGTGCGCTCGGTGATCGGGGGCGACGCCTTCATCGCCGGCACCTTCGATCCGCACGGCAACGAGGACGCCGAGTTCCTGCGTCAGGCCGACTTCGCGTTCTGCGCGAAATACTTCCCGCACTACGACAGCCGCCTGCAGGGCGAGCGCGCGGCTCGCCTGGGTGAGGACATGCGCAAGGCGCTCGGCCACTGAGCTTCCGTGATCAGGCGGCATAGCGCCTGGCGTAGTCCCAGTTGATCTCCGCCCCCGTGAAGCGCGTCAGCTCGCGAAAAGAGCCGGTCCCACACCGCGACGTGGGCGAGCGCGTCCACGCCGCGGACGATCTCGCCGAACCACGATGACGCTCGATGCTTTCAGCTCCTCGTGCGCCGTCCACAGCGCGTCCTTCAACGGCAGTTGCTCACGCGCGAGTTCAATCCCCCGCCCGGAGTGACGAGCAGCGGGAAGCCCGAGCCAACCGTCTCGAAGCGGATGCGAACGTCACCCTTTTCACAGAACGGCATGGCGATCTCCTCCTGATGACGGTTCGCGATAGAGTAGCGCGGACATGAGTCGCATTCCGGTGCTCGATATCGGCGCGTATCTCGCCGGCGAGGCGGGGGCGGCGGCGCCGCTGGCGCGTGCCATCGCCCGCACCTGCGAAGACACCGGGTTTCTCGTCGTCGCCAATCACGGCGTGCCGCAGCGCCTGGTCGACGACACCTTCGCCGTCACCGAGAGATTTTTCGCGCGCCCCGAAGCGGACAAGCTCGCGCTCAAGGTCGGCAAGTACAACATCGGCTACCTGCCGTTCGGCGGGCAGGTCGTGCGCCATTCGCCGGTCAACAGGAACACCCGGCCGAATTTCAGCGAGAGCTTCTACATCACCCGCGACCGCGCGCCCGACCACCCCGACATCGTCGACGAAAAGCCGCTCGTCGGGCTGAACCGCTGGCCGGGGGACATGCCCGAGCTCCGCGCCGCGACGACGGCGTATTACCGGGCGATGGAAGCGATGACGACGCGGCTGGTGCCGCTGTTCGCGCTGGCGCTCGACCTGCCCGTGGATTACTTCGCCTCAGCGTTCGCCGAGCCGAACTGCACGATCCGGCTGATCCACTACCCGCCGCACCCGTCGCCCGAGGACAACGAGTTCGGCTTCGCGCCGCATACCGACAACAACTTCATCACGTTCCTGGCGCAGTCGAAGCTGCCAGGCCTCGAAGTACGCACCCTCGATGGTGACTGGATCAGGCCGCCGGCGGTGCCGGGCACGTTCGTCGTCAATACCGGCGCGATGCTGGCGCGCTACTCGAACGATCGCTTCCGGGCGACGCCTCACCGCGTCATCAATCGCAACGACCGCTCGCGCTACGCCTGTCCGTTCTTCCTCGGACCGAACCACGACGTCGTCGTCGAGCCGGTCCCAAGCTGCGTCGGCCCCAACAACCCGCCCAGGTACGAGCCGATCACCTACGGCGCCTTCACCCAGCGCCTGCTGACGCTCAACTTCGCCCACCGCCAGGCCGGCGGCAGCGGCGAGTACGCGGGGTAGCGCCGCTGGACATCGCGATCGTCGGCGGCGGGATCGGCGGGCTCACCCTGGCCCTCGCGCTGCACCAGCGTGGCATCGATTGTCGCGTGTACGAGGGCGCGCCGGTCGTCCGCGAGCTCGGCGTCGGCATCACGTTGCTGCCGCACGCCATGCGCGAGCTGACGGCCCTCGGTCTGGGCGAAGCGCTGGCTGCCCAGGGTATCGAGAACGGCGAAAGCTGCTTCTTCAACCGCTTCGGCCAGCTCATCTACTCGGAGCCGCGCGGGCGCGCCGGCGGCTACCCGGTGCCGGAGGTGGGCATCCATCGTGGACGGCTTCACCTGACCCTGTGGGCCATGGCCACGGAGCGCCTCGGCGCGGATCGCCTGCTCGCCGATCACCAGTGCGTGGGGCTCACCCAGAACGATCGGCGTGTGACGCTGCACGTTCGCTCCGCCGCCACCGGCGCGATGCGCGCGCCCGTCACCGCCGACATCGCCATCGCCTGCGACGGAGTCAACTCGACCGTGCGACGGCACTTCTATCCCGACGATGCGCTCTGCTTCGGCGGCATCAACAGCTGGCGCGGGGTCACCTACACGAAGCCGTTTCTCACCGGTCGCAGCTACGTGCGCATCGGCTCGATCCAGCGCGGCAACCTCGTGATCTATCCGATTGCCGACGAAGACGACGGTCGTCAGCTCATCAACTGGACGGCCCAGGTCGCGCAACCCGGGTACGAGCGCAACGACTGGAACAAGCCGGGCCGGCTCGACGACATCCTGCCGATCTACGGCGACTGGCGGTTCGACTGGCTCGATGTCCCGGACCTCCTGCGCCGATCGGAGGTCATCTTCGAGTACCCGATGGTGGACAAGGATCCGATCGATCGCTGGACGTTCGGCCGCGTCACGCTGCTCGGCGATGCCGCGCACCCGATGTATCCGCGCGGCTCCAACGGCGCGGCCCAGGCCATCCTCGACGCGCGGACCCTCGCCGATTGCCTCGCTGCGGGCGGCGACCCCGCGGACGCGCTATCGTCATACGAGGCGCTGCGCTCCGGGCCGACGGCCGACGTCGTGCGCACCAACCGGAACCAGCCGCCCGACTACCTCATCCGTCGCGTCGAAGAGCTGGTGGGCGATCAGCCGTTCGACGATCTCGATCGCTACATCACGCGCGCGGAGCTCCAGCGGCTCTCGGAGGCGTACAAGCGTGTCACCGGCTTCGCGCAGGCGGATGTGACGATCGATGCCTGAGCCGATCCGCATCGCCGTTCTGAACTTCGTCCACGAGACGGTGACGTTCCTGCCGAACGACACCACGCTCGACGACTTCGTCTACGACGGCTCCCCGGCCAGGGGCGAGGCGCTGCTCGCCTGGGAGCCGCGATCGTACATGGGCGGCTTCGTGAAGGTGGCGCGCGAGCATGCCGGCGTCGAGCTGGTCGGCATCGAGTCTCCCCTTTGGCCCAGGACCGGCACCGGCTCCGGCTGGATCACGACGGAGGCCTACGAGCACTTTCTCGGCCGCATGCTCGCCGAGCTGAAGGATGGCGGGACATGGCACGGCGTCTATCTCGCGCTCCACGGCGCGATGGGCGTGCGCGGCGTGGCGCGGCCCGAGGCCGACATCGCGCGCCGTGTGCGCTCGGTGATCGGGGGCGACGCCTTCATCGCCGGCACCTTCGATCCGCACG
>Ga0233425_10000616_pt1 | contig 90284 bp, 80 predicted proteins | sample Watercolumn_Towu_2_FD_181712 | JGI IMG/M metagenome (GOLD analysis project Ga0233425, IMG submission 181712) | Freshwater microbial communities from Lake Towuti, South Sulawesi, Indonesia - Watercolumn_Towuti2014_140_MG | ecosystem: Environmental > Aquatic > Freshwater > Lake | place... | reverse complement strand
TCGGTCTTGTTTCCACAAGACCTTGAATACACTATTCTTCAAAAAAAGTCGCGCCCCCTATGCCATTTTTTTCATTTTTTCAAAAAAAATGCCTCATCTAAAAAAGGGGACTGAACGGTTACAAAAAAAGTTTGAGGATCACTTATCTATACTGGAAGACTCAGCAACAGATAAGGATTGTATTGAACAGGAGTGCCTTTTAGTTAACGAAGGCATAATGATTTATCAACCAATCCTTGGTTTTATCCTTCGTTCTACGAATGTTCGAAATGCATTTGAAGTGTATGGACCTATTTTACGCATTGTTGGGTCAATTTTAGAGCCAGGAATTGACATAAAAGAAATAAAGACACGGCTTATTCTTTCGTCTGAGTGGGATTATACCCCTTCTGTTTATCGTGAGCTTCCTGCTTTACCCGGCTTTGCTCTTGTTGGTTTGCCTGCACCAGAGTCATCTAACCCTTTATTAGTTCCGTTATTTGGACATGAATTAGGGCATGTGATCTGGGAACGAAAAGAAATGGAAATAGAGGTGAGAGATAAGCTTCTCGATAAAATATTTGAAATTATACGTGAACGATGGTCGGATTTTGTGGAAATATTCCATGATCATCAGGAAGCAGAGATAGATAATCTTGAAGATAATTCAGCCATTAGTGAGGATTTGACGCTTTCTTTAGAACTGGCTTTGAGGCAGGCTGAAGAAAGTTTTTCTGATTTTGTGGGCCTTTATCTATTTGGCAAATCCTTTCTCCACGCCTTTGCTTATCTGATATCGCCAGGACTCCCATTTACAAGGGACGTGGAGTATCCTAACATGAGAACAAGAGTTAAAAATCTTTTAAAGGCTGCAGCAACTTACAAAATAAAAATTTCAGATGGTTATGAGTTATTGTTTGAGGACTCTGATAGTCCCAAAATGACAGCCGCTGATGAATTCAGTTTAATATTGACCGAGATGGCATTGGAGCGTATAGTAAATGACCTTATTGCAAAAGCCAAAGGCATAATATCTTCATCGGTATTTAAAAAACCATGGAAAAAACCGACGAGGAAAGAACAAGAGAGAATTTATAAAATGCTAAAAAATGTCGTCCCAGCAACGGGTTGTAATACTTTGCCTGACATTCTGAATGCTGCGTGGAAGGCCTATGAGGACCCTCGTCTTTGGGATGATATACCTCACGTAATGAAAAAGAAAGACTCTGTATTGAAGGACCTTATTTTAAAGAACATAGAAGTTTATGAAATTGAACAAATAATGAGTAAACAGCCATGATCTTCAAATCCGAATTAATAGCTAATCTTATTGAAAATCCTGACCCAAATGATCCTTTAGTCATAGTTCCACGGCCGAATTTGAAAGAGATGAAAGAAGGTGGTTCCGCTTCTGTTGATCTTCGCTTGGGGACATGGTTCGTTACTCCTCGTCAAGCTCGCATGAGCCATTTAGATATAATCAAAGGTAAGACTACTCAATCTCAATTCACTAAAACAAGTTATGTTCCTTTTGGTAGCGAATATTACCTTCACCCCCGGAGTTTTGTCTTGGGTGTCACACTAGAGTGGGTTCGTGTGCCTAAAATTTTTGCTGGATACATAGTTGGTAAGTCAAGCTGGGGACGATGTGGTCTTATCATTGCAACTGCAGCAGGAGTACACCCTGGCTTCATGGGTTGTCTCACCTTAGAGCTCAGCAACGCCGGAGAGGTCCCTATTCCCGTGATTCCAGGAATGAGAATTTGTCAACTTTTTTTTCATAAAGTCGAACAAAGTCAAGGTACTGATACTGTTGATCAGAGTGGATTCGTTGGACAAAGACAGCCAATATTAGGTAAAATAGAACTAGATGAAGTTGCTCAAAGATTATCTAAAGCATATAAAGTTTCTCAGTAAAATCTCTGACACTCAGACAAATAATTCTCAGAGCTATCCCAACCCCAAGGCCCGGCGGAAAATGGGGTAGATCTCCGGGGCGACGGAGGTGAAGCGGATATGGGCCTCAACCCGGTTTTCTCCTTCAGGTTTGACCGCGGTGACTTTGCCGTAGAGCCGCTCCGGGATTTCCCGGCCCTGGGCGTCCAGCAAGAGCAGGCGAACGTCCTCCCATTCCCACAATTCCCCCTCAAAGGTGAGCGTTGCCGAGGTTTCGCAGAGTTGGGTGATCCAGGCCGCGGCCTCGCTGATGACGATTTTTTCACTGATGCGCTGGAGGTGGACCGGGATCTTCTCGGCCAGGGGCGTCAGGGTTTCATAGCGCTCCGGGAGATGGATATTATAGGGTGCTCCCATGCCCGTCACCTCATAAAGGGTGGTCTTGCCCGGCACCCCTTTTAATTTCACCTCCATGGTCTCCCCCATGTCGATGAGGTCTTTAACCCGCTGAAAAGTGGAGGGACCGAGAATGACCTGACCGCCCACGGCATAGGATTCGATGCGGGAGGCGAAGTTCACATGGGCGCCCACCACGCTGTATTTGGTCCTTCTCTCGGAGCCGATGTTGCCCACCACCGCTTCTCCGGTATTTACGGCAATGCCCATCTCCAGTTGGGGGAGGCCGTCGGCCCGGTTCCGGGCGTTGACTTCCTCCATGGCCGACTGCATGGCCAGGGCGCAGGCCACGGCCCGCACCGGGTGGTCCTCCATGGGTTCCGGCGCGCCGAAAAAGGCCAGAATGCCGTCGCCGATGATTTCGTCGATCACCGCGTGGGCGTCCGTCAGAATCTCGATCATCTTCCCCAGGTAACGGTTGAGAAAAGCAACCACCTCCGCCGGTTCCATGTCCGCGGTCAAGGCGGTGAAGCCCCGTAAATCCGAGATGAGAACGGAGACTTCCCGAGTTTCGCCTCCCAGTTCCAAAGCCCCGTCGGATTCCAGGAGCTTATTCACCACTTCCTGGGTGACGTAACGGCCGAAGGTGTCCCGGATAAAATCCCGTTTGGCGATATAATCCAGGAGCTGCTGGCCCAACTGGTTGAAGGAACGGGCCAGGTGCACCACCTCTCTCACCCCTTTTTCCGGCACGGCCACGGCAAAGTTTCCTTCCCCCACCTCTTTCACCCCTTTTTGCAGGCGGCGCAGGGGCCGGGAAATGGAGGCGGCAAAATAAACCCCGAACAGAGAGGCAAGCAGGATAAAGAGGCTGCCGGCGGCCAGGCCCGCGATCTTGGCCATGCGGTCCATCTTCCCGTGATGATTGACGATGGCTTGCTTGGCCTTAGTGACGAATTCCCCGGAGGCCTTCCGGATCTTCTCCTGGGTGGGTAAAAAAAACTCGTCGATATTCACCACCGCGGCCACCAGAAAGGGGGTGCCGGGCACCCGCCGGACCGCGGCGTACCGCTGCCGTTGGCGGTTCTGCTGGTCAAAGAAGGTCAAATAACCGGCCACCTTCTCCTCCTTGAGGGACCGGTTCAAGAGCTGCCACATTTCCGGGTATTGATCCCGCCAAAGCATATAATTGACGCCCTCCACCTTTTTGTCGGGATGGAAGACGTTGATCGCGTTTTTGTCATAAACAATGGTATAACCGGCGATGCCTTCGGGAGTGCGAATTTCCTGGACCGCGACTTGTCTCAGGAGTTTGTTGCGGCGAAGCTCCTCATAGTTATAGGTTTTTTTTCCTTTTAATAAATAGGACAACTCGGTGGCCGCATCCGCAGCCTTGTCTTCCACGATGTATTTTCCGTAGGTGGTGAGAATCTCTGCGGCGAGCCGGTTATTGGCGGCGGTAATCGCCTCCACGCCTTCTTCCGCAAAGATCAAGTTGCTGGCCGTCATCTTGTCCATGATCCAGTCGTCCACGAACCACATGCCCAGGGACAAGAGCAGGATCAATACCAGATAGGAAAGAAGAATTTGGGTGCGGATGCCCATGCCGGCCCCTAAAAGTTCCTAGGGATTAAGATCCAGACAGTTCCAACTAGGCCGGACATCAAGGTTTCTGTCAAGAAAGAAAATGCGGGGTTAAGGTTGGATGCCGGGCATATTTTTCGCGAGGTCTATGATTGACTCCCTCCGGTTTCAAGGACCGGCTGGGCCGTGGACCATCATTATCTCAAAAAAATTATGAACTTGTGATTCGGGGCAGATTTTCCTTGACCCTGTCCAGGAACCGGAGTTAAGGTTATTTGCGGTAGGCGATGGAGTCCGCCGGGGTGGCAGGCCACCCGAACCGCCTAGACGCTGATGGCTCCTGATTTCCCTTGTGGGCGGTCAGGGGCTTTTTTCTTGACCGGCCCCCGGGTGGAGGCTTTATGGCGATTTCTCTGGCGATCATTATCATCCTGGGATTGGTTGCGGATTACCTCTTCCGGCGTCTGAGGCTGCCGGGATTGGTGGGTATGCTGCTGGTGGGCATCCTGGCGGGGCCTCAGGTCCTGGGTCTGCTCAAGCCGGAAATGATGGCGGTCTCCGCCGACTTCCGCAGAATCGCCCTCATCGTCATTTTGCTCCGGGCCGGTTTCACTTTGAGGCGGGAGACCTTGAACCGCACCGCCCGGCCGGCCCTGCTCATGTCCTTTCTGCCCTGCGCGTTGGAGATTATCGGGGTGACGCTGGCGGCTAATTATTTCCTATCCTTTTCCTGGCTCCAGGCCCTGATGCTGGGGGCCATCATCGGCGCGGTCTCCCCCGCAGTGGTGGTGCCCATGATGATCTATTTCATGGAGCAGGGCAAAGGCGCGAAAAAGGGCATCCCCACCTTCTTGCTGGCGGGCTCCGCTTTGGACAACGTCTTTGCCATTGTGGTTTTTACCCAATTTCTGGGCCTGTACACCGGCACGGCTGGCAGCTTCTGGTGGGGCCTGGCCAGCATCCCGGTGGCCGTGGTCCTGGGTACGCTCCTGGGACTCCTAGCCGGTTATCTCCTCTATCTTCTATTCGGCTGCTATGAGCTGCCCAGCCCCCGGCGCACCATCCTAGTGCTGGGGGTGGCCATCGGTCTCTCCTGGATCGGCGACGCGGCCGGGAAGCTGATTCCCATCGCCTCCTTGCTGGGGGTCCTGGCCATGGGCCTGGTGATCCTGGAAAAGGACGAGGGTCTGGGGCACGCCATTTCCCAGAAGCTTCAGAAGGTCTGGGTTTTTGCGGAATTGCTCTTGTTCGTGCTGGTGGGAGCCCAGGTGGACCCCAAAGTGGCCTGGAGCGCGGGCGCTGCGGGTCTTGCTATCATCGCTAGCGGCTTGCTTTTCCGCTCCTTGGGCACTTTTCTTTCGGTCCTAGGGGCCGGGCTCAATTTCTGGGAGAAGCTTTTCTGTATCGTCTCCTATATCCCCAAGGCCACAGTGCAGGCGGCCATCGGTGCCCTGCCGCTAGAAGCCGGGGTGCCCGGGGGGGAAATCATTTTGGCCCTGGCCGTGCTGTCCGTCCTGGCCACCGCCCCCCCGGGGGCCATCGGCGTCTCCTGGCTGGGAGAGCGGGTCTTGGAAAAAGAGAAACTCTCCACCTAACGCTTTCTCACCCTCGGGGACAGCCTGCGGCTGCCCCGGGGGGCAAAGGGTGCGGCACAAGGGCCACGGCACGGTGTGGAAGGTCATCGAGGAAAAGGAAGTCTGGGTCAAAGGACCCGGCGAGGACGCGCCCCCCCTGGTCCCGGCCCTTTACTTGCGCTTCTGGAAGGTCACCTCCAGCCGGGGCCGGGGCAAGACCCATAGCCATCAGTACACGCCGGGGGATCACTCCTTTGCCGACTACTGGGAGGTTTTGGAGGAGTAAAATAAGCTTCCCACGCCCTGCGCCCCCAGCGCCCATCTAAGAGGAAGAGCATGACAATACAACACCTGCCCCAGGCCGCGGCCTGGAAGTTCATCATCCTGGTGGGGGTGGTCAGCCTCTTCAGCGACATGACCTATGAAGGGGCCCGCAGTATCACCGGGCCCTTTCTCGGCACCCTCAATGCGAGCGCCACCGTAGTCGGGATCGTCGCCGGTCTGGGAGAGTTCATCGGTTATGCCTTGAGGTCGGTGTCGGGTTACCTCACTGACCGGCTCGGAAAGTATTGGGTCATAACCTTTGTGGGTTATGCTTTGAACTTGTTGGCCGTGCCGCTGCTGGCCCTGGCAGGGAACTGGCAAGTCGCAGCCTTACTGATCTTGATGGAGCGCCTGGGCAAGGCCATCCGCACCCCGGCCCGGGACGCCATGCTCTCCCACGCCGCCACCGAGGTGGGGCGAGGCTGGGGCTTCGGTGTTCATGAGGCCATGGACCAGATCGGCGCCATGTCAGGACCTCTCATTGTGGCCGTGGTGTTGTATTATAATGGCGGCTATCGGGCCGGGTTTGCTTATTTGTTGATCCCGGCTATTCTGGCGGTTCTGGTAATTACCATTGCCGCCCGCCTTTATCCATATCCGCAGCATTTGGAAGTGACCGTTCCCAAGCTGGAAACCACCGGGCTGACTCACCCTTACTGGCTATATGTTGCCGCCGTGGGGTTAATTGGCGCCGGCTATGCCGATTTTCCTTTAATCGCCTACCATTTCGGCAAAGCCGCGGTGGCCGCGCCCAACTGGATTCCCATTTTTTATGCCGTGGCCATGGGAGTGGACGCCATCGCCGCGCTCATTCTGGGCCGTCTGTTCGATCGCCTGGGAATGCCGGTTATCATTGGGGTCTCATTAGCAGCCGCACTTTTTGCTCCCCTGGTCTTTCTGGGAGGCTTTGATTTCGCCCTGTTGGGCATGGTCCTTTGGGGCATCGGCATGGGCGCGCAAGAATCTATTGTTAAGGCCGCGCTGGCAGCAATGGTGCCGCGGGATCGCCGGGCCACCGGCTACGGCATTTTTAACACCGGCTTCGGCCTCTTCTGGTTCCTGGGGAGCGCGCTGATGGGCGTTTTGTATGATATCTCCCTGGGTGTCTTAATCGCCTTTTCGGTGCTCGTCCAACTGGCCGCGATTCCCCTGTTTTTCCGGATATCCCGGGATTTGGCGCAAGCCAGAAATAGGCAGGCAGCCTGAGAACGGGGTTGTTTTCCCTTTCTTCACCCCCAATTCTTTTGAAAAGGAACGGAGACGGGGACAAGGGTGATGGTCTTTGCGTCTAGCCTTGGGTACCCCTTGACTCTGTCCTGCAAACTTCCCCCGGCTATTGACAAAGCCGAAGCCAGCGAATATAAAAAACAGATATTGGGGGATCGTCCAACGGCAGGACTGCAGACTCTGGATCTGCCTATCTAGGTTCGAATCCTAGTCCCCCAGCCAGACCACACTCCCCGGTAGCTCAGCAGGTAGAGCGGGTGGCTGTTAACCACTTGGTCGGCGGTTCGAGTCCGTCCCGGGGAGCCAGGAATATAAAGGGGTTGACCGATCTGGCCAACCCCTCATTTTTGCCTGGTGAATATATAGGTGAATATCGCTACCGAAGTTCCCCCACCAAAGCCCGCAATTCTTCCTTGTCAACAGTGTTGTACCGTTTGAAGACATTCATGGTCTTATGGCCGCTCGCCGCCATGATCCTGAAGTAATCATGGCCCTGTAGCCGCCAATTATTGATCGCAGTGTGCCGCAAGTCATGGAAGGTGAAATCCTCAATCCTTGCCCTGTTACAGGCTGTGGCAAAGCTCCGCTTCATCTCGCCTATGGAATGCCCTTGATAAGTGAAAACCGGGGTCATCGGCAAGCCCCTGGGCATAGCCTTGAACATCTCCATCAGCTCCCCGTTAAGAGGGACAAGCCGCCTCTCATTTGTCTTGGTATCCTCTGGGGCCAATTTAATGAAACCCTCTTTTAAATCAACCTGCGCCCAGGTGAGAGAAAGAATTTCACCCCGCCTCATGGCAGTATGGTAAGCAAGCTTGATTATGGGCTTCAAGTGGGCCGGGCAATGAGCCATTAGCCGGGCATACTCTTCAGGGCTTAGAATCCTGTCCCTTGCATTGTTTTCTTTAAGGTGCTTTACCCATTGGGCCGGATTCCGCTCTGCCTTCCCGTTGCGCACTGCCTTGTTATAGATGGTTTTAAGGGTTGTGATCTCTCTATTCACTGTGGCCGGTTTGGTGGTCTTGCCCCGATAGGAAATCGCACAGGCCCTTTCCTGTTTGTAGGCTTCCACTGTGGCCTGGGTAATGTCCTTTAGCAGACTATCCCCAAAGTGGGCTATTAACCTTTTGCAGTGCATTTGATCCTTTTCATAGCTCCGCTTGGCTTTGACTTCGGGAAGCTCTAAATACCAGTGGGCCAAGTCTTTAAAACGTGCCTTGGTGTCCGGGCATTTTTTGATATACCGCCCTTCCGTGCGTGCCTTCAGGACCTCCCTTAGTCGCTGCTCCGCCGCCGCCTTATTGGGGCCTATGCGTTCCCGCCGTAGCCGCTGATCTATGTCATAATACTCAATCCACCAGACCCGCCCTGAAAACTTGCTCCCCAAAAACCCGCACAGTTCACTATCCTTCTTGCCAGTGCAAGTTTTGGCTTTCTCGCTATTCCGTTTCTTGCACTTCGGACATTCCCACAGTAAAGCCATGTTTGTCTTCCTCCTTCATACGATGTTCCAGGGCCTCAAGGGCCAAAGGCAGCAAGGGCGGGATGCGCCGCTGGCCCCACTCCCAGTAGGCCACGGCCATGCTGCTTACCCCCAGAGCCTTGCTCAGCTTTGCTTGGGATAGCCTCCATTTTTGTCGCCAAATACGTAATGCCGCTCCATCCATGGAAATCATATATAACAGTGTTATATTTTAGTCAAGGGGAAATATTGGGTGGGTGAAAATTAAAATGCGCCCCGGTGCTTGCCCTGGTGCCCCTGTTCTTTCAGCCCCAGGAGCCAGCCCTGGGTTGCGGATTTTTTTTGAGTTGAAATAATGTCTGCAATGTCTGCAAAGGACAAAACTTTGGAATGGCGGGATTTTAATGACGCATTCCGTTGAGACTATGTCTGCAATGTCTACCCTTATTCAATGAAGCCGATAACAAGCGGAGGCGATTAGAACCTATCACTTGCCCCTGATGATGCCCTTTTGAACAGCTAATCCTGGACTGCCCTTCGTCCTCTTTGACTTCACCTCTGGGTTTAGGCGCGGCCCTTGTGCAACCCCATACGGTCCCCCCTTTTCGGTCCTAAAGAGAAATCCGGAGACGGGACTCCTACCCCCCCTACATATTAATAACCCGTGGAAAAATTTTTCGTTTTTCGGTCTCTGCAAAACGGAGCTATTTCAAAGCCGCCCGTCCAAGGGACCGAAGCGGAAAATTTTATTAATAATAAAATTGACCGCTTCAGAATAAGGGTGAAGGCCTACTTATCCGTGGGTCTGGGAAATTTTCGAAGTAGCAAAAAAAGTGTGCATCGAGAGAGAAAACCTCAAACCAATAAATTTTCTCAAGATGCATGGTATGGTATTAAAGGTTAAGAAAATTAGGGTATTGCGCAAAGGCATCAATAACTCTAAGTTGGCCATGTATTTGAAAAAATCCTCTGCACTGCTATACTAAAAAACTCAGGTTTAAGGGCATAAAATTATAACGAATTTCGAGTACCAGGGCATCGGCGATCTGTACCGGATTTATGCCCTGAGCAAGTTGGACGGGGTGGACTTCAACCTGGCTATAATCCCCGGAGATTTCAATGTGACGCGCCAGGAAGAATTCGACCGGAATTATATGAACCAATTGTTCAATCTGGGCTTTGACCAGGGGAAGCGGGGATATCCTTGGATAAAGTATCCGCTGGGATTGCAGCGAGCTGTGGAGGCCGAAAAGGCTCTACCCCCGGGGAAGACTTCTCCTCAGAAACAAGGACGATAAGAACAATAACGAATACTGAGATCCAAAGGGGAAACTAATGAGAAAGTTAAACCGAAAAATCGGAAAACCGGGATGGGGATTTTTGCCGGGTTTATTGGCCTTCGCACTCATTACTTTAATCCTCTCCAATGAGATGGCCCTCGGCGTCGCCAAATACGAGGTGCCCGGGGACAAACGGGCTTCCGAGGTGCTGCCGCCAAACCTGAGGTCTGGTCCTCATTCTCGGGTACAGGACCGGGTGGCTGCAGACGGCTACATGCTCCGTTTTTCGGGTGAATTCAGATTACGGAACCTTCCAGGTTACCGGTGAGTATGGCCTGCGGAAGCTGATCAAAGAAATCCAAGCCATCGCGGCGCTGAAAAAAATAAGCAAGGGTGAGGCCTTCGTGGAAGGGGTCCAGGGCAAGGCGCAAGAGACCGTAGAGTTTGCCGCCAATCTTGTGGTGGATCCCGGGGCCACCCTGGTCAGCGTCCCACAGGGGGTGACCAGGCTGTTCGATAATATCGCCACCGGCCTCCAGAAACCCCGGGAACCCCGGCGGGATAATCTCGCCCAACAGATTCTAAATGTCTCCGACGCCAAACGAAAAATCGCCTATGACCTGGGGGTGGATGTCTATTCCAGCAACCGGGTGCTGTAAAATGAGATGGAGGCCCTAAACAAAGCCCAAGCCCTGGGGTCCCTTGGTGTGTCGGCGGCTATCCCCTATGGCGGCGGAGCTGTGGTGGGCATCAGCAGGATGTCGCAAACCGCCGGGGAAGTCAACCGTCTGTTAAGGGATGAATCGCCCAGCGGGCTCCGCAATATTAACGAACGTAAACTCCAGGCCATGGGGGTGGACCGGAGCCTGGCGGAGGGATTCCTCAATCAGACGCAGCTCAGTCCCCGCCATAAGACCGTAATCGTAGCCAGCCTGGAAAAACTGTCGGGGGCTCGGGGACGGGAGGCGTTCATAAACTTTGCCTTGCGCGCGGATGATGAGGACTCGGCCAACTTTATGCAAAACATGGCCGAAATCCTGGCTGCGTATCAGCAAACGGTCTCCCCCATCCGGGAAATCTCGGCGCCGGGGATTATCCTGGCCCGGGCGGCCAACGGCACGGTGCTGATTCCCTTCCCGCTGGACTATGGGGTATGGACCACGCAGGCTGAGAGGGTAGTGAGGAACACCTTGGCCGGCCGCAAGAAGAGCGGCCGGGCCCCGGCCGCCATTGAACTTTGGGTGACGGGAGCGGTTTCGCCCTTGGCCAGGCAGCGGCTTGAGGCCCAGGGAATCAAGGTGGTGGAACATGTGAACCGGCGCATCGGCATGATGGATTAATGGTTTGTTGAGTAATCATTGACTAAAAAAACCTGCCTCCGGGCAGACATATGCGATGCAGATGTTTAACCTGTTCGATAAAGGAGGTATCGATGAGCACCTTAGTTGTGATCGGGTATAACGACCCCTTCAAAGCGGAAGAGGTCAGGTTGAAATTGCTGAAGATGCAAAGGGAGTATCTCATTGACCTGGAAGATGCCGTGGTGGCTACCAAGGATAAGGAAGGTAAGGTCAAGCTCCATCAGATAGTGAGCACTGTCAAAGCTGGTGCGGTGAGCGGCGGTTTCTGGGGAGCCCTGATCGGTCTGATTTTCCTCAATCCGCTCTTGGGGTTAGCCGTGGGAGCCGCCAGTGGCGCGGCGGCCGGGGCCTTAACGGATGTGGGTATCAATGATGACTTCATGAAAAATTTGGCCGAAACCATGCAGCCGGATTCTTCGGCGCTCTTCGTGCTGGTTCACAAAGCCACGCCTGATAAGGTGCTGGAAGAATTGCAGGGCAGCGGCGGCAAGATTCTCAAAACCTCGCTGTCCCACCAGGATGAAGCCCGGCTTCAGGCAGCCCTGGATGCCGCCAAAAAAGAAGCTTAACCGTTATCCTGAACCCCGGGAGTATGGTTGTTTCACTACTGACAGTGGCATAAGCCCCGAAAAGGAGTGATTGGTCATGAAGAAGAAGCCTTTGCCTCTTAAATTTTTGGGAATAATCAGCCTGGCGTTTTTGGCCACATTTCTCATGTCCAGCCTACCGGTGCTAGCGGCCCAGGACCCCTGGCCCAAACGCTTTGAGGACCCCAGGGGCGCAGTAATCATGTACCAGCCGCAAGTGGAGGACTTCAAGGATGATACCCTGACGGCCCGGGCCGCGGTCTCGGTGAAAACCAAAAAAATGAAGGCCCCTCTTTTCGGGGCCGTCTGGCTCACGGGGAAGCTGCAAGCCGACCGGGACACCCGCATGGCCACCATTGACGGGATCAAAGTCACGGACGCCAAGTTCCCTGATTCCAAGCCGGAGCAGGTGGAGGAACTGAAGACCTTCCTGAACAGCGAGCTGGAGGAGGTGAGCATCCCCATTTCCATGGACCGGGTGCTGGCCACCCTGGAGGTGTTGGAGAAGGAGCAAGCCGGGGACCGGGGCCTGAAAAACGATCCTCCCAAGATCATCTTTGCCAACCATCCCACGGTCCTAGTGCTTCTGGACGGGGACCCCAAGCTCCTGCCGGTGCCCAAATCCTCCCTCATGCGGGTGGCCAACACTCCCTTCATCATGCTTTACGACCCGCCCGCCAAGACCTATTACTTAAGGGGGGGAGATGACTGGCTCAGCGCCGCGGACCTGGCGGGGCCTTGGAAGGACTTGGAGACCCTGCCGGAACCCTTAAAGGCCTTGGAGGGAGAGATCCAGAAGGTCGAAAAGGCCAAAGGTAAGGGCGCAGCTAAGAAGGTGACGGCCAAGGCCGGCAAGATGCCGGCGGTCATAGTCAGCACCGTGCCCGCGGAACTGCTGGTCACGGAAGGAGATCCCCAATATACGCCGATCAAGGGCACCAACCTCCTGTATGTGAGTAATACCGAGAGCAATATTTTCATGGATACCGCCACCCAGGAGCACTATGCCATTGTTTCCGGGCGCTGGTTCAAGACCAAGTCCCTGGCCAACGGCCCTTGGGCTTATGTGGCTCCGGATAAGTTGCCGTCCGACTTTGCTAAAATTCCGGAAAACTCGGCGAAGGGCTTCATTCTGGTGAATGTGGCCGGAACTACCCAGGCCAAGGAAGCGGTCCTGGAGAACTCCATCCCCCAGACCGCGGCCATCGACCGCAAAAAGGCCACTACCAAGGTGGAGTATGCCGGGGCCCCCAAATTCGAGAAGATCGCGGACACGGACCTGGAATACGCGGTGAACACCGGCAAGTCCGTGTTTAAAGAAGGCGCCAAATATTATGCGCTGGACCAGGGGGTGTGGTATGAGGCCACCTCCCCCGAAGGCCCTTGGAAAGTGTCGGTGAGCCCGCCGCAACAGGTGGACAAGATTCCTCCCAGCAACCCCAACTACAACGCCAAATACGTCAAGGTGTACGACTCCAACGAGGACACGGTCACCGTGGGCTATACGCCGGGTTACACCGGCTCCTACGTGGATAACGGAACAGTGGTTTACGGAACCGGCTACGACTATAAGGGCTATTCCAGTCCGGAGGCCTATATTCCGCCGCCGGCCACTTACGGCTATGCCGCGGCCTACGATCCCTATGCCGGTTCCTGGGGTTACCAGACGCCTTATTATTATCCCGGCAGCTGGCTGGCCGCGGGGCTGACCGCGGCGGCGGTGGGCGTAGGGGTGGCGGCCATTGCCAATAACTGGTGGGACCACGGCTACTGGGGCGGCGGCGGCTATTGGGGCGCCGGCGGCTATAATAACGTCAACATCGACAATAGCCATAATAATGTGATCGGCGGCAGGCCGGGGGAGCGGCCGGGGCGTCCCGGAGAGCGCCCCGGAATTGGCGAACGTCCCGGACGGCCTTCCACCCTGCCTTCGGAACGGCGCAACCTTTACAACCGACCGGGGAACGAAAACCGGCTGGCTTCACGCCCTGGCAAACCGGGCACCCGGCCAGGGGAAGGAATAGGCTCCGGCCGTCCAGGCCAGGGGCCGGGAGAGCGCCCCGGCGCCCGGCCGGGAGGCCCTGGCCAAGCGGCCAGACCCAAGGCCGAAACCAGGCCGGCTCAGGCTGCACGGCCATCTCAGCCTAAAGCGAGGCCCGCGGGAGGGCAGAACAACGTTTTGGCCGACCGCAACGGCAATGTCTATAGGCGGGACAACCAGGGTAATTTCCAACAGCGCCAGGGGAACCAATGGTCGAAGCCCGGTGGTGACAGAGCGGCGGCCCGGTCTACCCCCAGCGCCAGGCCCTCCACCATGCCGCAACGGCCCTCTGCGGCAGCGCGTCCCACCCCCGCGGCCCGTCCGAGCGCGGCCTCCCGGCCCAGCTTCGACAGCGGTCAATTGAACCGGGACTTCGCCGCCCGGCAGCGTGGGCAGCAGCGGGTCCAGAACTTCCAGCGGTCCGGAGCGGCCTCCGGTTTAGGAGGGCGCGGGGGCGGGGGAATGCGTGCCGGTGGGGGAGGTGGCATGCGCGGCGGTGGCGGCGGCATGCGTGGTGGTGGTGGCGGCGGCGGTGGTCGCGGCGGCGGAGGAGGCGGCCGCGGTGGGGGTGGCGGTGGCCGGCGTTAGCAGGAAAATTTAATCCATTTCCCTCTGTAGAACAAATATTGACGATAATGAGGAGAACAGCATGCGAACCAAGAAATTTCTCTGGATTTTGATGCTGGGGATGCTTCTGGCAAGCTCCCCTCTGCTGGCCCAAGTGGCCCAGCAGCCTAAGGCAACCCCACCACAGGCCGAAAAGTCAGCGGCGCCGGCCTCCCAGGCTACGGAGGTAACTCCAGAGCCTGATCCCCTCGATGTGGTGCAAAAGATGTGCGATTTCCTCAAATCCCAACAACAGTTCTCTTACAAGGCTGAGGTCGCCGACGACCAGGTTTATGCAGGCGGCAAGAAGCTCCAGTACGGCATCGACATGGAGGCCTTTGTGCGGCGGCCTGATCGCCTCAGGGTCAACGCCGAGGGCGACCTGCTGGACAAGCAGTTCTACTTCGACGGCAAGACCATCACCTTGTACGACAAAGACGATAACGTCTATGGCACGTTAGAGGTTCCCCCTAATATCGAAAGTGCCTTGGAGAAGGCCAGTAAAGAATTTGGGGTTCGGGTGGCGTTGACCGACTTGGCCAGCCCGCAGCTTTGCGAGCTTATTCGTAAAAAAGTTAAGCACTCTCTTTACGTGGGTTTTCACAAGGTTCGCGGGGTCCCCTGCCATCATCTGGCCTTCGACAGCGATGAGGTCCAAGTGCAGTTTTGGATTGAGGCTGGGGACAAGCCCCTACCGCGCAAAGTAGTAATGAACTATAAAACCTTGCCCGCTTCTCCCCAATGGACCGCGTATCTCAGCGACTGGAACCTTTCTCCGCAGCTTAACGACAGCCTGTTTGTCTTTTCTCCTCCCCAGGGAGCGGAAAAGATCAAATTTATCCCGGCGCAAACCAGCCAGGCCCCAAAACCAAAGAAGCAAAAGAAAGGAGGTAGGTCATGAAACTCAAGAATCTGTGGTCTCCTCTTTGTAGCCTTTTCCTGGTGTTGTTTTTAATTGGCCTGCCCTTCCTCTGCTCCGAGGCGCATGGACAGCGCGGAGGTAGAGGCGGCGGCGGTCGTGGTGGAGGCGGTGGCGGTGGCGGTTTCAGCGGCGGCAGCATGCGGGGAGGCGGCAGCTATGCCCAGGGCCCCCGGGGTGGCGCCGTAGCCCAGGGCCCTCGGGGTGGTACTGTAGCCCAAGGCCCCCGGGGTGGTCAATATGCCCAGACCGCCCGGGGCGGCGAGGCCTATAGGGGACCCCAAGGCGGCGCCGCGGCCAGAGGCGCAGGCGGGGGTGCGGCGGTCAGAACCCCCTCCGGGGCCGCGGCTGCCAGGGGGCCGGGAGGTCAGGTCGCCACTCGTCCGGCCACCCCTGGCGGAGGTGGGACCTACAACCGGAATGTTAATGTCAACCAGAACTGGAACGCTTACACCGGACCAGGCTACGGCAGGCCTGGCTACGGCTACGGCGGGGTGGCCGCCGGCGTGGCCGCCGGTCTAGCGGTAGGCACGGTGGTGGGGGCTTTATCGGCATCAGCCCAGCCCGTGGTGGTGAATGGTCAAACATATTACGAGGACAGTGGCAACTACTATCAAAAATGTTACGAGGGCACCGAGGTGTCCTACTGCGTAGTCGAGGATCCCACTGAGTAGGATTGCCAGGTGAGCCCGGAGGTGCGCCAGGCAGGACCGCAACCGAGGCTAAGGCCTGGCCTGGGCTTTGTATCAGGATAACCTCACCACGGGAGTCCAGTAATGGTTCAATTTCATTATAAAGACCTCGGGCTGGTGAATACCCGGGAGATGTTTAGGAAGGCCATGGCCGGGGGCTATGCCGTGCCGGCTTACAATTTCAACAACCTGGAGCAGCTCGAGGCAATCATCATCGGCTGCATCCAATCTAAATCTCCGGTAATTCTCCAGTGTTCCGGCAGCGCCCGCAAATACATGCACGAGGCCATGGTGCCCCATCTGGTGAGGGGGAGCGTCGAGATGATGGAAGCCTTGGGCGCCAGCATCCCTATCGCCCTGCACCTGGATCACGGCGACACTTTTGAGTTGGTCCAATCCTGCATCAACTCCGGCTTTTCTTCGGTAATGATTGACGGCTCGCATCATCCTTTCGAGGAAAACGTCCGGCTCACCCGCCAAGTGGCGGATTACGCCCATGAAAGGGACGTCACCGTGGAAGGTGAGTTGGGAGTGCTGGCCGGTGTGGAGGACGAGGTCTCCGCGGCCGCGTCCCATTACACCCAGCCTCGCGAAGTGGAGGAATTTGTGAAACAGACCGGGGTGGATTCCCTGGCCATCTCCATCGGCACCTCCCACGGGGCCTTCAAATTCAAGGTGAAGCCCGGCGAGGAGCCGCCGCCCTTGCGGTTTGACATCCTGGAGGAGATCGAACGGCGCCTGCCGGGATTTCCCATTGTGCTGCATGGCGCCTCCACGGTCATGCCCGAGTATGTGGACCTGATCAACCGTTACGGCGGCCACATGGAGGCGGCGGTGGGCATCTCCGAGGAACAGTTGCGCCGTGCCGCGGCTTCCGCGGTTTGTAAAATCAACATTGACAGCGACGGCCGCCTGGCCATGACCGCGGTGCTCCGGAAAATCTTTGCCGAGAAGCCGGGGGAGTTTGACCCGCGCAAATATCTGGGGCCGGCCCGGGATGAGTTGATCAAGATGGTCAAGTACAAGAACGAACAGGTGCTTATGAGCGCCGGAAGAGCCTGAGACCTCTTAGAGGAAAGGTAGCCCTAAGGGATAATGATGGCAAAGAGATCTCCAGAAAAAGAGAACATCCGCACCGGCACCAGCCCGGAAATCCTGGCCCAGGCCATCCTGGACAACCTTTACTACGTCCAGGGACGGCTCCCCGAGCTGGCCACCAAGAACGACTGGTACATGGCCCTGGCTTACACAGTGCGGGATCGGCTGCTGGATAACTGGGTGCAAACCCTGAAGGCCATCCGCCAAAAGGTTAAAGTGGTGAGTTATCTCTCGGCGGAATTTTTGCTGGGGCCGCAATTAGGCAACAGCATCTTCAACCTGGGCATTTGGGAGCAGGTCCGAGAGGCGGTGGCCCAATACGGGTTCACCATGGAAGAGCTCCTGGGGCAGGAAGAGGAACCCGGCCTGGGAAATGGCGGCCTGGGACGACTGGCCGCTTGTTATATAGATTCCCTGGCCACCCTGGAAGTTCCGGCCATTGGTTACGGCATCCGGTACGAATTCGGCATCTTCGACCAGGAAATCCGGGATGGCTGGCAGGTGGAAAGAACTGATAAATGGCTGGAACTGGGCAATCCCTGGGAATTGAGCCGGGCGGAGATCGCCTATCAAGTGGGCTGGAAAGGATATGTCGAAACCTACAATGACCCCGAAGGCCATCAGCGGCGGCGCTGGATCCCGGGCCGGGTAGCGAAGGGGAAGGCACACGACTATCCGGTGCCCGGCTACCGCAACCGCCAGACCAACCTTCTGCGCCTGTGGGCTGCGGAAGCGGTGGAGTCTTTCGATTTTGCCGACTTCAATCTGGGTGACTACTACGGTGCGGTTCAGGAGAAGATATATTCGGAAAATGTCACGAAGGTACTCTACCCCAACGACGAGCCCCAAGTGGGCAAAAGGCTCAGATTGGGGCAGCAACACTTCTTCGTTTCCTGCTCGCTGCAGGATATGATCCGCATTCACTTGTTGAGGGGAAAAAGCCTGGACAGCTTTCATGAGAGCTTTGCAGTCCAGCTTAATGACACCCATCCAGCCATCGCCGTAGTGGAGTTGATGCGGCTCTTGGTGGACAAATTTCTATTACCCTGGGAGCAGGCCTGGGAGATAACCAGCAAGACCATGGCCTATACCAATCACACCCTGCTGCCGGAAGCCCTGGAGACCTGGCCGCTCTCGCTATTTGGCGAATACCTGCCCCGGCACCTGGAAATCATCTATGAAATCAACCGCCGTTTTTTGGATGAGGTCCGCCAAAGGCATCCCAAGGGGGAGGAACGGGTGGGGCGGCTGTCTCTGATCGATGAGGCTGGCAGCAAATCAGTGCGCATGGCCCACCTGGCCTGTGTGGGCAGCCACGCCATCAACGGAGTGGCGGTCCTTCATACCGAACTTCTGAAGCAGACGGTGCTTAAAGACTTCTATGACCTGTGGCCGGAGAAGTTCCTCAATGTCACCAACGGCGTCACTCCCAGGCGCTTTCTGGCATTGAGCAATCCCTCCCTGACCGGGCTCATTACCCGTAAAATCGGCCCGACCTGGGTCAAGAACTTAGAGGAACTGCGGCGTCTGGAGGAATTCGCCGGGGACCCGGAGTTTCAACGGGATTGGCGCGCCGTCAAGCTCGCCAACAAAAAGGCCCTGGCCGCGGCCATCAAGAGGCGCACCAGGGTGGCGGTTGATCCGGCGAGCCTCTTCGATATCCAGGTGAAACGCATCCATGAATACAAGCGGCAGCATTTAAACGTGCTGCACATCATCACCCTGTACAATCGCTTGAAACGCCAGCCGGATGAGGATATCACTCCCCGAACCTTTATCTTCGGGGGCAAGGCCGCGCCCGGCTACTTTATGGCCAAGCTGATCATCAAGCTCATCAATGCCGTGGCGGAGGTGGTGAATAACGACCCAGACGTCAGGGATCGTTTCAAAGTGGTGTTTTTCCCGGATTTCAACGTGAAAAACGGCCAACTCATTTACCCTGCGGCCGACCTGTCGGAACAAATCTCCACCGCCGGCAAGGAGGCCTCCGGCACCGGCAACATGAAGTTCGCCATGAACGGCGCCCTCACCATCGGCACGCTGGACGGCGCCAACGTGGAGATTAGGCAGGAAGTGGGTCCGGAAAACTTTTTTCTGTTCGGGCTCACTGCCGGAGAGGTGCAAAGTTTGAAGGCCAGAGGCTATACCCCGCACCATTATTACCACGACCAGCCGGAACTGAAGGAAGTCCTGGACCTGATCCTCTCAGGGTTTTTCTCCCACGGCGACCGGGGCCTGTTCACCCCCCTGGTGCACTCCCTGTTATGCCACGACGAATATCTCTTGCTGGCCGACTACCGCTCCTATGTGGAACGGCAGGAGGAAGCGGGTTATATCTTCCAGGATGAGAAACGCTGGACCCGCATGTCCATCCTCAACGCCGCCCGCATGGGCAAATTTTCCTCGGATCGGGCCATTCGGGAATACTGTGAAAAGATTTGGGGAGTCTATCCGTTATGATGACTCGGCTCCCCCGGTTTTTGCTGCTCTTTCTCTTGCTGGGAGTGCTGTGCCTCAGCTTCCAGGCCGTTTCTCCCATGCCCGGGAGTAATCTTTTAGGAGATTTGCCAGCCCACGCCTCAACACCGGCATCCCACTCCGACAAGTCCCCGGAGGCCGCGGCCCATCACGGCGACCCCTATGCCCGGGTGTTTCTAGTCCTGGCGCTCCTGCTCCTCTGTGCCGTGACCGGCCATTGGGTAGCCAGGAAGCTTAAGCAGTCCGGCGTCCTGGGAGAGCTGCTGGTGGGCATTCTGGCGGGCGCGCTGGCGTATCAGCTAAGCGGGCCGGTGGTAACGATACTGCGCCATGCGGACCAGGTGGCGGCGGCCACCCAAAAGGTGATGCAACAAAACGTGGGCGCGCAAGAGGCAATCCGCCTTACCCTGGAGGAGGCCAACCTCTCCCCGGAGGAAAAAGAGCAAATTCACACAGTAGTTTCCGGTCCCCATTTCTCCCAATATTTGCTGGTGACCAGAATCCTCCACTTTTTTTCCAGCTTCGGGGTGGTCCTGCTCCTGTTTATGGCGGGGTTGGAGTCCAGCCTGGATCAGCTCCGGCGGGCCGGCAGAGCAGTGGCCGGTCTCGGCTTGACCGAAGTGGGCCTGACTTTTGCCTCCTGTTACGCGGTGGTCTGGCTTCTCATGCCCCCCGGCCAGAGTCCCACCCTGCCCCTGTTGGTGGCCGGCGCCTTGAGTGCCACCAGCGTGGGCATTTCGGCCCGCTCCTTTCAGGATATGAACCGTTTGGGCCTGCCCGAGGCCCAGGTGGTGATGGGGGCCGCGGTCCTGGATGACATCCTGAGTCTGATCATCCTGGCGGTGGTCACCGGCATCCTTACCACCGGCGCGGTGGCCCTGTCTGCCATAGCCCTCATCGTGTTAAAAGCGGTGCTCTTTTTTGCCGCGGTGGCCTGGTTCGGGGTCAAATTTCTACAAAAGGACATCGCCCTTTTCGCCCGGCTGGAACAAAGCCATGTGAAACTTTATTTTTCTTTCGGCCTTCTTCTTATCCTGGCCTGGCTGGCGGACCTGATGGGCCTGGCCACCATCATCGGCGCCTTTGCCGCGGGCCTGATTCTGGAAGATCGATACTTCCAGGTGGAAGTGAAGTCCCAGGAGGGGAAGCAGTCCGTGGAATCCCTCCTGGCGCCCCTGGAACACCTCTTTGCGCCCCTTTTCTTCGTACTCCTGGGCTTTCAAGTGGATGTGACCACCTTTGCCCAACCTAAAGTCCTGGTTTTGGGGCTGCTGCTGACCCTGGTGGCCGTCTTCGGGAAGATGGCCGCCACCTTGATCTTAAAGAAAGGCTACCACAAGCTGGTGGTGGGTTTCGGCCTGGTGCCCCGTGGGGAAGTGACCCTGATCTTTGCCAGCCTGGGCAAATCCATGGGAGTTTTGAGCACAGCCCACTATTCGGTCCTCATCATTGTGGTGCTGCTCACGACCCTGATCACGCCGCCCTGCCTGACCTGGGCCTTGGGACGAAAAGAAATGTCCCCACTTTGAATAAGGAATCTGATGGCGGAAGAAGGAGGCTTTTCTAGATGTTAGGTTTTGGGCTAAGAAGGTTTTCCAAATGAAAGAAAACGACCTGAATTTTGCGGTTTCGAATTTGGGCGAATGCCAGATTACCTCCCCCATCACTGAAGCGCGCTTTGTCACCGACGAGGAGCATGTGCTTTACCATTCCGACTTAAGGAGTATCCAAAACTATTTGGATGCCGGAAAAGAGCCCCCCTCCCTGGAAAAAGCCGGCCCCCGAAAAAAAATCTACTTTGACCCTGCAAATCTTAAATGCGGGATCGTTACATGTGGGGGCTTATGCCCGGGACTGAACGATGTCATCCGGGCCGTGGTCTTGACCCTCTTTAAGCAGTACCGGGTGAAGCAAGTTATGGGCTTCCGCTATGGCTACGAGGGACTTAGTTCGAAATACGGTCACGCTCCCCTGGAGTTGACCCCGGAGTCGGTGAGCGCCATCAATGAAATGGGCGGTACTATTCTGGGATCCTCCCGGGGTAACCAGGATATCGGTGACATGGTGGACACCTTGAACCGTTTGCGTATCGGCATCTTGTTTGCCATCGGCGGCGACGGGACCTTAAGGGGGGCCCAAGCCATCGCCGGCGAGGTTGCCCGGCGCGGGTTAAAGATCGCGGTGATAGGCATTCCTAAAACAATCGACAACGATATCTCTTTCATCCAGCAATCCTTCGGTTTTGACACTGCCAGCTCTGAGGCCCGCCGGGCCATTTACGCGGCTTACAGCGAAGCTTGGGGAGCCAGAAACGGCATCGGCCTGGTAAAATTGATGGGCCGGGACTCCGGCTTTATCGCCGCGTATACCGTGCTGGCCAACAGCCAGGTGAATTTCTGTCTGGTGCCGGAGGTGCCCTTTAAGCTGGAGGGCCTTCTTAGGCCCCTAGAGGAGAGGCTAGCGCGGCATGGGTACGCCGTTATTGTGGCGGCTTAAGGGGCGGGGCAGAACCTCTTGGCGGAAACGGCCGAACGGGACGCGTCCGGCAATATCCGCTACGGAGATATCGGGGTTTTCTTAACGGACCGGATTAAGGCGCATTTCAGCCATGCCAGCCGCCAGGTGGAGTTAAAATACATCGATCCCAGTTACACCATCCGCAGTCTTCCGGCCAATGCCCGGGACGCGGCCTTCTGCCTGCTGCTGGGACAAAATGCGGCGCATGCTGGCATGACCGGCAGGACTGATATGGTGGTGGGCAATTGGAACCACCAAGGAACCCACGTGCCCATCTCCCTGGCGGTCTCCCAGCGGAAAAAACTGGACCCAGAGGGCTGGCTGTGGAACAGCGTCCTGGCCATCACCGGGCAGCCCCGTAATCTCCTTTGAAAAGAGTAGAAAAGGGGAGGAAGTCATGTTTGGATGGGAATGGGGATGGGGATCTGGTGGCGTAGTAGTTCTTATATTATTTATTATCGTTATGATATGGACGTTTTGGAAAAGAAAAGGCATGTAAGTGGCGGGAAGTGACCCCTGCCGGCACCTCCCGGGAAGTTTTCAACACTTGGACGGAAGACCTGGTCCTGCATCTGAGCGCGAACCACCTGGTCATGATCTGATCTTCAAGGCCATGCAGGACTCTTGATTGAGGAATATTCTATGAAAATACTCACCACTCCCCGTTTGGAACGGTGCATCGGCTGCCATTCCTGTTCGTTGGCCTGTGCCCGTTTGGTGCATCAACGTCTGTCCTGGGACATGGCGGGCATTCGCATCGCCTCTTCGGGGGGCCTCTCCACCGGTTTCGAGGCCCGCACCTGCCTGGCCTGCACCCAGGCTCCCTGCGCCTTGGCCTGTCCCACCGGGGCCTATTCCCAACGCCGGGGCGGTGGGGTCATTGTGCGTAAAAATATCTGCATCCGTTGCGGCGAATGCGCCCGGGCCTGCCCGGTGGACGCCATTTACCTAGACCCCACGGGGGACCCCTTCGTCTGTCTCCACTGCGGCAAGTGCGTTCCTTATTGCCCCCATGACTGCCTGGAGATGAAGGAAGTGGGTGGCGGCAGTCCGGCCGGGAAGGCCGCAGCCCCGGAGGTGGCGGCATGATTCGGGATTATTTTCGCGTGCTCATAGTGGACCTGGCTTCCGGCAAAGGCAAGGTAGCCAATGTTCCCGGCCGGGACGAAGTGGCGGGCGGCAGCGGCTTGGGCGCCTTTCTGTTCGCCAAGTACGGCAAGGCCGATAAGCCTTGGGATGACCCGGAACAGCCGGTAATTTTTGCCATCGGCCCCTTAACCGGCTACTTTCCCCTGATGAGCAAGACCGTGGCGGCTTTTAAGTCCCCCTATCATGACCAGTACGCCGAAAGCCACGCCGGGGGCCGCTCGGCCCTGGCCCTGAAATTTGCGGACCTGGACGCCATGGTGCTCACCGGCCGGGCGCCAAGCCCCTCCGCCGTAGTAGTGGGCTCCCGGCATCTGGAGCTGAAAGAAGTGCATTACCTCTGGGGCCTGAATATCCAGGAAAGTGGCAAGCTCCTGCGCCGCATGTTCAGAGGCTCGGGCCACCGCAGCATCCTCCGCATCGGCCCGGCGGGGGAACAAAAAAGCGCCATGGCTGGCATCAACGTGGACACCTACCGCCATTTTGGACGGCTGGGCGGCGGCGGGGCACTGGGGGCCAAAAACATTAAAGCCGTAGTCATCATCGGGGATGGTAGTTTCCCGCTCATGGAGGGGAAGGACTACCCTAAGCTCTTTGAGGCGGTCTACCAAAAGCTGACGGCCACCGACATGATGCAGAAGTACCACAACCTGGGCACCCCGGTGAACGTGGCTATCTTGAACGAACAAAAAGCCCTGCCCTGGCGCAATCTTCAGGCGACGACCGATCCCAACGTCCACGGCATCACCGGTGAGCGCTTTGCGGAGACGGCGCTGCTCAGGAACGCGGCCTGCGCCGGCTGCCCTGTGGGCTGCATCCACATCGGTTTTTCCCGGGAAAGATTTCAAACCGACTACCGGTATTTCTACCGCCAGGTGTCTTATGACCACGAACCCATTTTCGCCACCGGCTCCATGCTGGGGGTGACCGATTGTTTTGCGGTTTTGGACATCCTTGACGTCGTGGAGCAGATGGGTCTGGATGTCATGAGCGCGGGCGTCGCCCTGGCCTGGGCGACGGAGGCCCTGGAGAAGGGGATCGTCACCGAAAACGAGACACTCCTCCCCCTTAAATTCGGCGACCACAATACCTACGAAATGGCTGTGCGTCACCTGGCCTACGGTGCCAATGACTTCTACCGGCTGCTGGCCCAAGGGACCCTCAAGGCCGCGGCCCATTACGGCGGGGGTGACTTCGCCTGCGTCCTGGGCCAGGAAATGGCAGGCTATGCCACCGGCGAGGTGTTTTTCACCTCACAGGCTCTGGGCTTGCGGCACTCCCACCTGGACTCAGCGGGCTACACCTATGATCAGACGCATAAAGATAAGGATGTGGGCCAGGCCGTGGACTTTTTGATGAAGGATGAAGCATCCCGGGCTTTCCTCACCTCCATGGTGGCCTGTCTCTTTGCCCGGGGGGTATACAACGAGGAGCTGCTGGCGGATTGTCTCCAGGTGGTGGGGTACGGCTCTATGGCGGGTAATATTGACGCGATTTCCGGTAACATCCAGAAGCTGCGCTGGCAGACCCGGCTAACCACGGGATTTAATCCCCAAAGCGTCTCCATTCCCAAACGCTTCACGGAAGTCACCACCCGCAAGGGCAGAGTGGACAGCGAGTTTCTTGCAGCTTTGAAAGGCGATTATGCCCGGCGTATTATGGAGATGGCGCCTAGCGAGGACCCTTCCCAAAGCTAACCTCAGGGAAGCAATGAAAAAAATAAGGCATGAGTAGCCTATAGAGGAGGAATCCAGTGAAAGCCGCCGGAGGAAATATCCTGAAACTCTTCCTTTCCTTGAACGCGCTGCTCATTTTTGTGCCGCTTTCCCTCTATCTGGAGCATTTCCGGCCCCAGGGCCATACCCTGATTTTCTTTGCCGCATGTCTGGGCATTATCCCCTTGGCGGGATGGATGGGTAAAGCTACGGAGCAGATCGCGGACCGGGCCGGTGAAGGCATCGGCGGCCTCTTAAACGCCACCTTCGGCAACGCTGCGGAGCTCATCATTGCCATCGTGGCCCTGCGCGCCGGGTATCTGGACATTGTAAAGGCCTCGCTCACCGGGTCCATCATCGGCAACATCCTGCTGGTGCTGGGGGCCTCTTTTCTGGCAGGGGGAATGCGTTACAAAATTCAGGAATACAGTGCCATAACGGCCCGGGCCCAGGCCCAGATGCTGTTGCTGGTCTCGGTGGCCATCATCATCCCGGCCCTGTTCCATTTTTTACGCCCTGCGGAGATTGCGGTCAATGAGGCCGCCATCAGCCTGGCCCTGGCCGCCCTGCTCATTATTGTCTATGTCTTCAGCCTCATATTTTCTCTCCATACCCATAAGGAGTTGTTCCGGGGTGCCCCCCAGGAAGAAACGAGCGGGGAGAAAGGGCACGCGGTCTGGAGCCTGCCGGTGGCCTTGGCGGTCCTGGGAGTTGCCACTTTTTTCATCGCCTGGCTGAGTGAAATTCTGGTGGGGTCGGTGGAGCAGGCGGCGTTGCATTTGGGCATGTCCAAGGTGTTCGTGGGCATCATCATCGTGGCGGTGATCGGCAACGCCGCGGAACACAGCACTGCGGTCATGGCGGCCCTGAAAAACCGCATGGATCTGAGCGTCGGCATCGCCATCGGCAGCAGTACGCAGGTCGCGCTTTTTGTGACGCCGTTCCTGGTATTTTTAAGCTATCTCGTGGCTCCGCAACGGATGGACCTGGTCTTTACCCGGGGCGAAGTCTTTGCCATCATCATTTCCGCCACCCTGGTGGCCCATACCACCGGCGACGGCAAATCCAACTGGTTCACGGGCCTCCTTCTCCTGACGGTATACCTGGCTTTGGCGGTGGCGTTTTTCCATATGCCCGGCGGATAATCATGATAAATCTGTACAAACTCCATCCCCGGCATTTTTGGTCCACCGACAGGGGGCTTACCGGTCTGCTTATTTCCCTGGTGGGGTTCCTGGCCCTTTATTCCCTGGAAGGGTTGGAAACCGTCAAGCTTTTGAGCCATGTGCTTTTCTCTCTTATTATCCTGACAGGGGTTTTTACCATCTTTATGCACCGGGGAGTGCGTTTCTTCGTCATCCTCCTGGCATTGGCCACTCTGGCCTGCAACTGGTTGAGCGAAATCCAACCCGGCAGGTTCCTGGCGATCTTGAACGCCTGCCTGGGATTCCTTTATCTGGGGTTTTTGCTGGCCGCGTTGATGGTCCAGGTCTTTGGGAAAAGTCAGGTGACCGGCCACCGGATTCGCGGGGCCATCGCGATTTATCTGATCTTCGGATTGATGTGGGCCTTGCTTTACCAGGGTTTGGCCCTCACCAGAGTGGATGCTTTTAATCTGCCAGCCCATATTACGCCTGATAATCCGGAGGAATTACAAAGGGCCCTGACCTATTTTAGCTTTATTACCATGACCACCTTGGGATATGGCGATATCACCCCGGTTCTGCCCGCGGCCCGGGTCCTGGCCATGTTCGAGGCCCTGGTGGGCCAGCTCTACCCGGCCATCACCCTGGCCCGATTGGTGTCTTTGGCGGTAATGCACCAAAAAGAATAACCTTGAGGGTTTCAATATCTGATAAGAGAAGAGGTTACCTTATGAACTTGTATCATGATGTCCGAAGGCCCAATCTGGCGGCGTATCTTCTCGCAGCAGCCTGCCTATCGGCTTGCCTGGTGTTCGCTTGCGGCGAAAAAAAGGCAACCGGGCCGGACTCACCCACGGTGGAGGTGGCGGAGGTGGTCCAGAAGGACGTGCCCATCATCCGGGAATGGGTAGGCTCAACGGACGGCCTGGTGAACGCCAAGATCAACGCCCAGGTTCAGGGTTATCTCATCAGGCAGAACTATAAGGAAGGCTCGGTAGTAAAAAAGGACCAGGTCCTCTTTGAGATCGACCCCCGGCCTTTCCAGGCGGCCCTGGAGCAGGCGAAAGGGCAACTGGCCATCAACGAAGGCCAGCTCTACACCGCCAAGGCCAATTTGGAAAAGATCAGGCCTTTGGCTGCGGTGAATGCGGTCAGTAAGAAAGACCTGGATGACGCCATCGGCCGGGAGGCATCGGCTAAGGCCGCGGTGCAGGCCGCCAAGGCCGCGGTGCGCAAGGCCGAGATCGATCTCAGCTTCACCAAGATCACTTCCCCCATCACCGGCATCGCCGGCATCGCCAAGGCCCAGTTGGGCGACCTGGTGGGCAATCCCGGCGGCCCGGAATTGACCACCGTGTCCACGGTGGATCCCATCAAGGTCTATATCCCCATCAGCGAGCAGGAATATATGCACTTTACCAGGACAGCGGAGGCCAAGGGAAAATCCGACCGGGAAGGGCCAAGCCTGGAGCTGGTTCTGGCCGACGGCAGGGTCTTTCCCCATAAGGGCAAGGTTTATTTTGCGGATCGTCAGGTGGACGAACGCACCGGCACCATCAAAGTGGCCACCCTCTTTTCCAATCCCGGTAATCTGCTGCGCCCCGGGCAGTTCGCCAAGGTTAAGGCCTTGATCGAAATGCAGCAGGGAGCGCTCCTGGTCCCCCAGCGGGCGGTCACCGAACTGCAGGGGAGGTTTCAGGCGGCCGTGGTGGGACAGGACAACAAGGTGGATCTGAGGTGGGTCAAGGTAGGCGAACGCTCCGGCCCCTTGTGGGCCATCGACGAAGGGTTGAACCCCGGGGAACGGGTGATTGTGGAAGGCATCCAAAAGGTCAGGGCCGGCATGCCCGTTACTCCTAAGCCTTATCAGGAGACGAAGCCGGCCGCGTCTGCCCCGCCGGACAACCCGGGGGCTCCCAAGGCGGCCGCCCAGGCTGAGAAGAAACCGAGGTAACGGGCCATGGCGCGCTTCTTCATCAATCGTCCCATTGTAGCCATCGTCATCTCCATTGTTATGGTGATCGTCGGGGTGGTGGCGCTCCTGGGTCTGCCCATTTCCCAGTACCCCAACATCGTGCCCCCGGAAATCTTCATCAACACCACCTACGTAGGCGCTGACGCCCAGACGGTGGAGCAGTCCGTGGCCACGCCCATCGAGCAGGAAATGAGCGGCGTGGACAATATGAACTACATGTACTCTCTGAATGCCAATAACGGCGAATTGAAGATGTACGTGAACTTCGACGTCAAAACCGACCCCAACATCGACCAAGTGCTGACGCAGATGCGGGAGAGCCAGGCCGAAGCCAAGCTCCCGGCGGACGTGCGCAACTACGGCATTACCGTGAAGAAGTCCACGGCCGCGCCCTTGATGGTGGTGGACCTCATTTCTCCCAACGGCACTTATGACGCCACCTTCCTGGCCAATTACGCCTATATCAACCTGAACGACCAGATGACCCGGGTGCCCGGCATCGCCAGCGTCACCGTCTTCGGGGCCGGTCAATACGCCATGCGCTTCTGGGTCAAGCCCGACCAACTGGCCAAGCTGAACATCACCATTCCCGAAATCGTCGACGCCATCCAGAAGCAGAATACCGTGAATCCTTCCGGCCAGGTGGGCGCGGAGCCGGCCCCCACCGGCCAGGAATTCACCTACGCTATCCGCTCCCAGGGCCGGCTGGAAAACCCCGAGGAATTTGAACAGATCGTGCTTCGAGCCAATCCGGACGGGTCTTTGGTGCGCTTGAAGGACGTGGCCAGGATTGAATTAGGGTCCCAGACCTATGCCCTCCAAGGGCGTCTGAACGGCAAGGCCGGCGCGGTTCTGGCCCTCTACCAGCTCCCGGGCACCAATGCCATCCAGGCGGTGGACGGGGTCAAAGCGCTCATGGAGCAGGCCAAGAAGTCCTTCCCGCCGGATATGGATTACGTTATCGCCCTGGATACCACCCAGGCCGTGCGGGAGGGCTTGAAAGAGATCGTCAAGACCCTGTACGAAGCCCTCATCCTGGTCATCATCGTGGTCTTCATCTTCCTCCAGGGCTGGCGGGCCACCCTGATCCCGGCGCTGGCGGTGCCCGTGTCCCTCATTGGCACCTTTGCGCTTTTTCCCGTCATCGGTTTCAACATCAACACCATTGCCCTGATGGGGCTGGTGCTGGCCATCGGCCTGGTGGTGGACGACGCCATCGTGGTGGTGGAGGCCGTGGAGCATCACATCGATCACGGCCTGTCACCCAAAGACGCGACCATTAAGGCCATGGAAGAGGTCTCGGGTCCGGTGGTGGCCATCGCCCTAGTGCTTTCCTCCGTTTTTCTTCCCACTATTTTCATTCCCGGGATCACCGGCCGGCTCTACCAGCAGTTCGCCATCACCATCGCCATCTCCGTGCTCATCTCGGCTTTTAACGCCCTGACGCTCTCTCCGGCCCTGTCCGCCCTGATCCTGAAGCCCAAAAAGGAGTCCCGGGGGATCTTAAGCCGCTTCTACCGCTGGTTCAATGATACCTTCGGCCGGGCCACCAACGGCTATGTCAGGTGGTGCGGGACTTTTATCAGGAAGGCGGGCATGAGCCTGCTCTTTTTGGTCCTGGTGACGGGGGCCACCGGTCTCCTGGGCGGCAGGCTCCCCGGCGGCTTCCTCCCGGAGGAGGACCAGGGATATATGTATGCCGGGGTGCAGCTGCCCGACGCCTCCTCGCTGCAACGCACCGGTGAAGTCTGCCGGCAGATCGAAGAAATCATGATGAACACGCCGGGGGTGGAATACGTCACCTCGGTGATCGGCTACAGCATGTTGAGCGGCGTCACCAACACCTACAGCGGCTTTTTCTTCGTCACCCTGAAGCCCTGGCATGAGCGGAAAAAACCGGAAGAAAAATACGAAGCCATCATGGCCGGCCTCAACCGCAAGCTGGCCCAACTCCCCCAAGGCATTGCCTTTGCCTTCTCGCCTCCGGCCATCCCCGGCATCGGCACCGCTGGCGGGGTCACCTTTATCCTGGAAGACCGGGCCGGGAAGGATATCCCCTTCCTCTGGGGAAACACGCAGAAATTCTTGGCCGCAGCCCAGAAAAGAGCGGAGCTCTCCCGGGTCACCACTACCTTCGTGCCCACGGTGCCCCAGATCTTCGTCAAGGTGGACCGGGACAAAGTGCTCAAGCAAGGGGTGGACATCAGCGAGGTCTACCGGGTGCTGCAGGCCTTCATGGGAGGCTACTTCGTCAATTACTTCAACCGCTTCGGCCGCCAGTGGCAGGTGTACGTCCAGGCCGAGGGGGAGTACCGGGTCAATGCCGCACAACTTGGGCAGTTCTATGTGCGTAACCAAAACGGAGACGCCGTGCCCCTGAGCGCCCTCACCAGTCTCGAACAGCGCTCCGGGCCGGAGTTCACCATGCGCTACAACCTCTACCGCTCCGTGCAGATCAATGCCGTCACCGCAGCCGGGTACAGTTCCGCCCAGGGGATGAAGGCCCTGGAAGAGGTATTCAAACAAACCATGCCTGGAGAGATGGGCTACGACTATCTGGGCATGTCCTACCAGGAAAAGAAGGCCCAAGAGGGTGTGCCCGCCTGGGTCATCTTCGCCCTGTCCCTCACCTTTGTCTTTCTGATCCTGGCGGCCCAATACGAGAGCTGGTCGCTCCCTTTCAGCGTGCTCTTGGGCACGCCCATCGCGGTCTTCGGGGCTTTCCTGGGAATCTGGATGCGCAGTATGGAGCTCAACCTCTATGCCCAGATCGGCCTGGTGATGCTCATCGGCCTGGCGGCGAAAAACGCCATCCTCATCGTCGAGTTTGCCAAGGTGGAATATGAGAAAGGCAAGGATATCGCCGACGCAGCCCTGGAGGGGGCGAAGCTCCGCCTCCGTCCTATTCTCATGACCAGCTTCGCGTTTATCCTGGGGTGCGTGCCCCTGGCCCTGGCTTCCGGCTCCGGGGCCATCGCCCGGAAGGTTATGGGCACCGCGGTGATCGGCGGCATGGCCGCGGCCACGGTCATCGCCATCTTCCTTATTCCCGTGACCTTCTATGTGGTGGAGAAATTCTCGCACCGCAAGGGCAAGGAGCATACGCAGCCGGCCGCGGCCCTGGCCGATCCCCCCGGCGATCAAGGAGGGAAGTCATGATAACCCGGCTGATCATCCTTCTGGCAATACTTATTTGCGGCTGCGCCGTCGGCCCGGACTACCAGCGGCCCGGCTACCCTGTGCCTCCCGAATACCGGGGAGAAAGCCATCCGGATATCCCCAAACAATCAGCCGAATTTTCCTTTGGAGACTTGAAGTGGTTTGAAGTTTTCAAGGATCAAAAACTCCAGGAACTGATCAGGATCGCCCTCCAGGAAAACTACGACGTACAGATCGCGGCACAGCGGGTCCTGCAAGCCCGGGAGCAGGTGGTTATCCAGCGCTCCTTCCTGTTTCCCACGGTGAATGCCAACGCCCAGTTAAACCCGGTCAGAACTTCGGAGCGGGGCATAAATTTTAAAATTCCTCGCCTAGAGCGGGTTTCCGGTCTGGTTTTCGGTGATGTCGCCTGGGAATTGGACTTCTTCGGCCGCATCCGCCGGGCCACGGAAGCGGCCCGGGCCGAGTTTTTCGCGTCCGAAGAAAACCGCAAATTCGTCATCCAAATCTTGGTGACTGATCTGGCCAGGGCCTATATCGAGCTTCGGGCTTTCGACTTGCAGCTGGAGATCAGCCGCCGCACCGTCAAGACCCGGGAAGACTCCCTCAAGCTGGTGAAAGCCCGATTTGACTATGGCTGGGATTCCTTGACGCCGGTACTGATGACCGAGAACCTGCTCTACGGGGCCCGGGCGGTGGTTCCCGATCTGCAGCGGGCCATTGAACAGCAGGAGAACCGGATCAGCGTCCTGCTGGGGCGGAATCCGGGCCCTATTACCCGGGGTAAGTCTCTTTTGCAGCAGGATTTAACCGTCACTATTCCTCCGGGGCTGACTTCCGCCCTGTTGGAACGGCGCCCTGACATCCGCTTTGCCGAAGAGGCCCTGGTGGCGGCCAACGCTCGGGTGGGCGAGGCCAAGGCCTTGCTTTTCCCAAATATCCGCATCACCGGGGTATCCGGGTGGGAGTCCGCGGCTTTGAAAAGCTTGTTCACCGGCCCCGCCAGTTTCTGGGATCTTGTTTCCCCCGGCATCACCCAACCCATCTTTAATGCGGGCCGCCTCCGGGCCGGCGTCCGGGCGGCGGAAGCCGTGAAACAGGAGGCGCTCCTTACCTACAAAAAATCCATTCAGCAAGCCTTCCAGGACGTTTCCGACTCGCTGGTAGCGGTGCAGCGATTCCGGGAAGTCCGCATCGAAACAGCAAAACAGGTGCAAGCCCTGGCCCAGCAAACCGATCTGGCATATCAGCGCTATTATGGGGGAGTGACCCCCTATCTGGAAGTTTTGGATTCGGACCGACAGTTGTTCGAGTCCGAGCTGAAGTTAACCCAAGATCGGGCCAACGAACTCCTGGCGGTCATCGCCCTCTACCGGGCCCTGGGCGGCGGCTGGCAAAACGGTGCGGAAACGGCCGCATCTCCGAAGCCAAATGCCGTGGAAGCAAACCAAGTTGTAGTTAAGTAATTGCGCCACTTATGGTAATCAAGGTGATGGCCTAAAGATTTTGCTGCAAGGAGCTAAGCCATGGGCAGGATTACTTCTTTCGGAGTTTTTTTAATAGCTTCATTGGTCTTCATTTTTTCAGGTAAGCTTCCGGCGGCGGAATTGTCGACCGGCGGCACCATCTATGTGCCAATTTATCGAACCTTCTATCACGGTTACAGTAGTTCCAAAGATGCTTACGGACTGACCGTCACCGCCTGTTTGCGTAATACGGATCCGAAACAGGCAGTCGCCATTTCGGCCATCGACCACCATGACTCGAACGGCAAACTGGTCAAAAAGTTCGTTGTTGAACCAATCACGCTCAAACCCTGGAGTAGCACAGAGGTTAGCATCCTATCCGGGGGGACGGAAGATTACGGCGCCAACCTGATAGTGCGCTGGAAATCTGACCAGCCCGCCAACCCTCCTTTGGTGGAAGTGATGATGATGGGGCATGTGCTAAACCGGGGGGTCTCTTTTTTGACCCAAGGCATAGAGATCAAAGAGTAATGTATTCCATCCCAGCCTGGACGAATAGAGGCCAACTGAAAAATGGCGCTATTGACAAGCTAATCAATCTTTTTGAAATATAAATATCAGTATTAAGGAAACCCTTAGTGGCGGCTCCATTACTGCTTTTACTGGAGATAGAATTGAGGGGTTGACGGATGGAGAAAGGGGGTTTAGGTATGCAAAAAAGGTGAAAAAATCCCGGAAATTATAATCGAGCAAGAATACCTTTTTCCATCCCGCTCCCTTCGTGGTTTCTAAGATCGCATCTGGGTCACTCTGGGCCAAAGACCAGCTTTATACACTTCAGAACTGTCTTTTTGAGTGAATATATAGGTGAATATTCACCTGATTTTTATTGATTGTTTCTGCGTTCTCTTGCACAATATCATGATGGCTAAGTAATTGAAAGCATTGAGAGGAAAATGCTTTTGGTTTCTCCTGCTTTATCTTGATAAATGGCTTAGATAGGACTGTTAACCACTTGGTCGGCGGTTCGAGTCCGTCCCGGGGAGCCAGAATTGATCAGCATTTTGGGGTAGCGGCGCTACCCCATTTTTTGTTTGGGATATCCGGCATTCTCCTCAAAAAAACGATAACTTCCGGACCTGGCAAGTTGTCGTGAATCCCGAAGGGACTATCAAAAGCGGTTCGAGTTACTTCCTATCTCCTTCTAATCTTGGTAGAATTCGAGAAGGGATTAGGTCCAAATGACAACGTTGTGCCACCTAGCCGTCTTGACAGTATTAATGGTCGTTGGCGCATTCTTTTGTCTTTGTTTTGCCGGTGATGCGGAAGAACGGGTGAAGTCGGCTGCCCCGGCTCTCCAACAGGAGCTTTCTCTTTACGCCGGCTCTAAGAGTTGCATCGAATGTCACGGAAAGTTCTACCAGCTCTGGTCTACCTCCCGGCACGGGCTGGCCATGCAGCCCTACACCCCGGAGTTTGCCCGGGCCAACCTGACGTCACAGACGAAAGACCTGGCCATCGGCAAGCACCGCTACCGGGCTGATATCAACCCTCAGGGCGGCTGGGTCCTGGAGACCAATTCCCGGGGGAAAAAGCATAAATATCCCATCCTCCACGTCCTGGGCGGTAAGAACGTCTATTATTTTCTGACGCCGTTAGAACGGGGCCGCCTGCAGACTTTGCCGGTGGCTTATGATGTCCGCACCCGGCGCTGGTTTGACACCGCGGCCAGCGGGGTTCGCCACTTCGGCTCCGGACCGCCCGAGGAGCCGATTAACTGGAGAGAATGGTCCTACACCTTCAACACCGCCTGCTTTAATTGCCATGTCAGCCAATACAGCTTCAACTACGATCTGGCTACCGATACCTACCGCACCACCTGGGCGGAGCCGGGCATCAACTGTGAGACCTGCCACGGCCCCTCCAAAGAGCACAACGAAGTGATGCAGGCCGCGCCCAAAGGACAGGCGCCGGCAGATCTCAAGATCATCAGCGTCAAAAAGTTCACCCGGGAACAGCACAACGCCTCTTGCGGCTCCTGCCATGCCAAGACCTTCCCGCTCACCATAGCTTTTCCGCCCGGAGAGCGGTTTTTCGATCACTTTGATCTGGTAACCCTGGAAAACCCTGACTACTATCCCGACGGCCGGGACCTGGGGGAGAACTATACTTACACCACCTGGCTTCTAAGCGCCTGCGTCAAATCGGGCAAATTGGACTGCCTCAAGTGCCACACCAGCAGCGGCCGCTATCGCTTCAAAGACGAAGCCAAGGCCAACGAGGCCTGCCTCCCCTGCCACGCCGCGCGGGTGACCAAGGCCGCGGAGCACATCCATCACCCAACGGACAAACCGGGAGTTCCCACCAAATGCATTTCCTGCCATATGCCGGCGACCGCGTTTGCCCGCATGAACCGAAGCGACCATTCCCTGCTGCCGCCGGCGCCGGCCGCCAGTCTGCAGTTCGGTTCGCCCAACGCCTGTAACCTTTGCCACCAGGACAAGGACGCGGCCTGGGCCGACCGGAACGTGAGGCAATGGCGTACCCGGGACTATCAGGCGCCACTGCTTTACCGAGCCGGCCTCGTTGCCGCGGCCCGTCAGCGCGACTGGCAAAAGCTCCCGGAGATGCTGGCTTATATCACCGGCAAGGAGCGGGATGAGGTATTTGCCGCCTCCCTGATCCGCCTGACCATGGCCGCCCCGGATGCGCGGGTGCGGCCCGCATTATTGCAAGTCATCCAGGATCCCTCGCCTCTGGTCCGAGCGGCCGCGGCTGAGGCGCTGGCGGCGCGCCCGGGGCTGGAAAGCCGGCAGGCTTTGGTCACTGCCGCCGGAGATAATTATCGGCTGGTGCGGGTCCGGGCCGCGGCCTCCCTATCCCGTTTTCCTTCCTCAGATAATGCAGGGGAGGACCTGGCGACAGTACAAAAAGCTACGGAGGAGTATCTCGCCTCCCTCAAGGCCCGACCGGATCAATGGAGTTCCCACTATAACCTGGGTAACTACTACCTTAACCGGGGAGAAGTCAAAGCAGCCCTGGGTGCTTACGAAACCGCCCTCAAAATCGAGCCCCGGGCGGCCATGGCAATGGTCAACGCCGCCATGGCTTACGCCCAGGCAGGTGAGCTGGGGAAGGCAGAGAAATCTTTGGTGAAAGCCATCAAGATTGCTCCGGATAACGCCGCCGCCCACTTCAACCTGGGGCTGCTAAAAGCCGAACAGAATCGGGGCAAGGAAGCGGAGCGGGAATTGCAGGAAGCCTTCCGGCTTGACCCCGGGATGGCTCAGGCGGCTTATAACCTGTGCATCCTGGCCGCCCGGGACCGGCCCCGGGAGGCCCTGTCCTGGTGCCGGAAAGCCGTGGCGCTCAATCCCCAGGAACCCAGGTACGTCTATACCCTCGCCTTTTATCAGAAAAAACAAAATGACCTTAAGGCCGCGGCCGCGACTTTGGAGGATTTCCTGGCGCGACGCCCCGGCTTTATTGACGGGTACCTGTTATTGACGGAGATTTACTTGCAGCAAGGAGCGCGGCCTCAGGCCGAAAAGCTGCTGGGCCAGGTTCTCCAGGGGGAGAATCTATCGCCCCGGGATCGGAATCGGATAGAGGCGGCCCTGCGAAACGTAACGGCCATGCCGGTATCAGAGGAACTTAAAAGGAGCGATTAGTCATGAACCACAAGCAATTGGCAAACAGGTTAATGGGCCTGGCCGTCCTGACGATTCTGGCAGCGGCTCTACTGGGAGGGCAGCCCGTCCTGGCGGCCCAGGACCAATGGCCCAAGCGCTTCCAGCATCCCAAGGGGACGGTGGTCATGTACCAGCCGCAATTGGAGGACTTCAAGGACGATCTGCTCACGGCCCGGGCCGCGGTGTCGGTGAAAACCAAGGCAATGAAGGCCCCGGTGTTCGGGGCCGTCTGGCTCTCGGGCCGCGTCCTCATCGATCGGGATACCCGCATGGCCACCATTGATGCGGTGAAAGTCACGGACGCCAAGTTTCCCGAGGCCAAGCCGGAGCAATTGGACAAATTGAAGAGCTTCCTCAATACCGAGTTGGCGGGGTGGAGCGTCCCCATCTCCCTGGACCGGCTGCTGGCCGCGCTGGAGGTGCTGGAGAAAGACCAGGCCGGGGACCGGGGCTTGAAAAACGACCCTCCCAAGATCATCTTTGCCAACCACCCCACGGTCCTGGTGCTCCTGGACGGGGACCCCAAGCTGCTGCCGATCCCCCAATCCCCCCTCATGCGGGTGGCCAACACCCCGTTCATCATGCTCTATGACCCGGCCGCCAAGAGCTATTATCTGCGGGGCGGGGATGAATGGCTCGGCGCCGGGGACCTGGCCGGACCATGGAAGGACGTGAAGACCTTGCCGGAGCCCCTGAAAGCATTAGAGGCGGAGGTCCAGAAGGTGGAGAAGGCCAAAGGCGGGGCCGGGGCCAAGAAGGTGGAGGCCAAAGGGGGAAAGATGCCGGGGATTATAGTCGGCACCGTGCCCGCGGAGCTTCTGGCCACCGAGGGCGAGCCCCAGTACACCCCGATCAAGGGCGCCAACCTGCTGTATGTGAGCAATACCGAGAGCAATATTTTCATGGACACCGCGGCCCAGGATTATTATGCCCTCATCTCCGGCCGCTGGTTCAAAACCAAGTCTCTGGCCGAGGGCCCCTGGAGCTACGTGGCGCCGAACCGGCTCCCCGCCGATTTCGCCAAAATCCCGGAGAACTCTGCGAAAGGCTTCGTGTTGGTGAATGTGGCCGGCACCAGCCAGGCCAAGGAAGCGGTCCTGGAAAACTCCATTCCCCAGACTGCGGCCATCGACCGGAAAACGGCCACCACTACCGTGGAGTATGCCGGGGAGCCCAAGTTCGAGAAGATCGCGGATACAAACCTGGAATACGCAGTGAACACCGGGAAGTCCGTGTTCAAAGAAGGCGCCAAGTACTATGCCGTGGACCAGGGAGTCTGGTATGAGGCCGATTCTCCCAACGGCCCCTGGAAGGTGTCGGCGGCCCCGCCGAAACAGGTGGAGCAAATACCTCCCAGCAACCCCAACTATAACGCCAAGTACGTCAAGGTGTACGACTCCACTGAGGATACGGTGACCGTGGGTTATACTTCCGGCTACACCGGCTCTTATGTGGACAACGGCACGGTGGTCTACGGCACCGGTTACAGCTACCCGGGCTATTCCAGCCCGGAAACGTACATTCCGGCGCCGGCCACCTACGGTTATGCCGCGTCCTATAATCCCTACGCCAGTTCCTGGGGGTATCAAACGCCCTACTATAATCCCGGCGCCTGGCTGGCCGCGGGGTTGACGGCCACGGCGGTGGGGCTGGGAGTGGCGGCCGTTGCCAATAACTGGTGGGGCCATGGTTATTGGGGCGGCGGCGGATATTGGGGAGCCGGCGGTTATAACAATATCAACATCAACAACATCCACAACAATGTGATCAACTGGCACCCGGACCGCCGGCCGGACCATTGGCGGCCGGACGGCCGGCCGATCTACCACCCGGTGGTCAGTCCCCACAACCGGCCCAATCTCTACAACCGTCCGGGTAACGAAAACCGGCTGGCCTCCCGGGGCGGACAACCCGGCGCCCGGCCGGGAGCCGGAGTTGCTCCCGGCCGTCCGGGTGAGAGGCCCGGGGAGCGTCCCGGGGCCCGGCCGGATAAACCCGCCCAGGCAGCCAGGCCCAAAGCCGAAACCAGGCCGTCCCAGGCGGCCAGACCCGCCCAACCCAAGGTTCGTCCGGCCGGAGGCCAAAACAACGTCCTGGCCGACAAGAGCGGCAATGTCTACAAACGTGATAATCAGGGCAACTGGCAGCAGCGGCAGGGGAACCAATGGTCGAAACCCGGAGCGACAGGACCGGCCGCCCGTCCCACGGCCAGTGCCAGACCCTCCACCCCTGGGGCGCGACCGGCGGCAGCTCCCCGGCCCGGCTTCGACAGCGGTCAATTGAACCGGGACTTCGCGGCCCGGCAGCGGGGCGATACGCGCAGCCAGAATTTCCAGAAGGCCGGTACGGCCTCCCGGCCCAGCTTCGGGGGCGGCGGTTCCAGACCCGGCGGCGGCATCAGCCGGCCCTCGGGGGGTGGCGGCGGCGGTCCCCGTGGAGGCGGTGGCGGCGGCGGTGGTCCCCGTGGAGGCGGTGGCGGCAGGCGCTAGCTTTTATACAAATTCCCAATCAAACGATAATTTTTTGTAGCGACCTGGTATTCGCCCCGAGCGTTCAGGGCGAACACCAGGTTCGCCCCGGTTAAACATCTTTTGATTGTGAATTGGTATTACAAAATGTAAGGCTCCTGCCACTTGTTGAGCAGCGGCTTATCCAGGTGTTGCCGGCAGCGCTTTAGAAAGACGCCGGAGGGGGGGTCATCGCAATAGAGGTCCAGGATCTCGAAGAAGCGGCCGGCGGCCTCCGGTATTTTCCCCTCTTTATAAGCGGTCAAACCGGCTTCGAAGATCTCCAGCCACGGCGGGGGACCGCCCGGGGGCATATGGCCGATCAGCTCGTATATCGTCACCGGTTGGGCCCGGCCCCGGACCTGCACCAGGTCCAGCTCCCGCACCAGGAAGTGGTTGCCCAGGCGCCGGCAGGTGGCGTCACTGATCATGATCTCCGTGCCGTAGGCTTTATTAGCGCGTTCCAGCCGGGCCGCCAGATTGACCGTATCCCCCATCACCGTGTAATTAAAATGTTTTTTTGAACCCACATTGCCGGCCACCACCGGTCCGGTGTGCAGGCCGATGCGCATGGAGATGGCGGGGAAGCCCTGGCTTTCCCAGGATTTCTGGAGCAGGCGCATGGCCGCCTCCATTTCCAGGGCCGCCTCGCAGGCCAGGGCGGCGTGGTCGGCAATGGGCAGCGGTGCATTCCAGAAGGCCATGATGGCGTCGCCGATATATTTGTCCACGGTCCCCTGCTTCTCCAGGATGATTTCCGTCATCGTGGAAAAATATTCGTTGAGCAAACTGATCAATTCCCGGGGCGCAGTGTTTTCGGCCATGGCCGTGAAACCCACCATATCCGAGAACAGGACGGTGGCTTCCACTTCCTCGCCCCCCAATTGGAGGCGCTCCGGGTTGGCGATAATGGACTCCACCAGGGACTCCGAGACGTATTGCCCGAAGGCCTGGCGCAGCCAGCGCTTTTCCCGGGATTCGATCCAGTAGTGGGCAAAGATATGCCCGGCATAGACCACGGCCAGGCCCCCGGAAAGGATCACCGGCGGGAACCAGAGGTTCAGGTAGAGGAAAAGATAAGCGGAGAGCCCAAAAGTTAGCCCCACGACTCCCACCAGCACCCCCATGGCCGCGAAGGGGGAAACCTTGAGTATTAAGGCGCCGAAGGCCAGCATCACCACCAGATAAATACCGAGCCTGGGGAGTAACGGGACTTCCCGGCCCCAATTTTTTTTCAACAGGGTATTGATCACCTGGGCATGGATTTCCACCCCGGACATGAGAAGTTCGGTGCCGGCAAAGAAAGGAGTTAAGAAGGAATCGGCCATGGGCGTGGGCGCCGCCGCCACAATGCGGCCGATGAGGACGATCTTGCCGCGCAGGTGCTCGGCCAGGTAGGGGTCCGGTCCCGCCAGCACCCGGCTATAAGCCACGGTGGTAATGTGTCCGGGGGGGCCGGTGAAATTAATGAGACCGCACTTCAGGGCCGGGATGGTGAAACCGGGGCTGTAGGCCCGGACCACGGCCTCCGGGAGGGTTTCCTGGTCGCCGAAAAGGCAATGGAAGCGGCGCACGATGCCGTCGGCATCGGGGGTAACCAGGGTGAGGCCCATCCCCATGGCCGCCCGGCGGAAAGGCTCCCACGGCTGGACCATAATCTGCCTGGCGGCCTGGGGGCTGTCGCTGTATTCCATGGTGGTCGCCAGAATGACGTTTCCCGCCTCGTGGATGGCCGCGGCAAAGAATTGGTCATCGTCACCGGAGGCGGGCTCGGCAAACAGGACGTCGAAAACGATGAGGCGGGCCCCGGCGGCCTTAAGTTTACGGATGAGTTGGGCATGGTAGCTGCGGGGCCAGGGCCAGGCGGTCCGGAGTTCCTGGAAGGAATGCTCGTCGATGCCGACGATGAGTATTTCCTTGGGGGGAGCGGAAACGGGCCGCAGCCGGTACCAGAAATCCAGGCTGTGATGTTCCAGGGTCTGCCCCACGTTGAGGACGCTCATGAGCGCCAGCGCGGCAAAGACCGCCAGAGTGAGGCAGCCGATCCTCCACCGGGGTGTATGCAGGATGTCAGAAATAGAGGCCAAATCTGAACAAGAACCTCCGCTGATTGGAGAATTCCAGGTCCCTAAACGGCTCCAGGGAGTAAAAAGGACGGCGGTTAAAAAGGTTTTGCAGTTCAAAGAGGGCAAAGCCCCGTTTGTTGGGGAACTCCCGGCCCAAGGTCAGGTTGAAAATGACGAAGGGGTTGTCCGCCTGGTGTCCCGGGGTTTCGCCGAACTGCCACACCAAAAGGGGCCTGATCCGGGCCAGCCAGCCCTGGGGGTGGAGGTAGGCGAGGCCGATGAAGGCGTTGAATTCGTTGAAGGCCCGGAGGTTCTCGCTCTCCTCGTAACTGAGGTCGGGGATGACCCGTTTGCCCATGACCCCCAAAGACAGCCCCAGGGAGGAGGTCAGGATGCGGTTCATCACCAAAGAGGCCTGGTAGCGTTGCCAGGTCCGCCAGATGGAAGTTTCCAACCCGGCATCATCAGCCACAAAAGAAGGGGTGGAAAGGCGCAGGGCGCTCAGACGCAAGGCCGTAAAGGTCTTGGCGTTCCATTGGGCCTCCCAGGCCGCTCCGGCCTGGCGGATCTCCGTCCCGGAGCGGGAGTCGATGGCCCACAGAAACCCCGCGGTTTCCGCGGGCACCAGAATGGGCTGAATGAGGAAATGGGTATTCAGATAGCGGCCCAGGGCGCCCCGCAGCACATGCTGGGCGCCGTTGATATTAAACTGGTAATTGATCCCGAAGCGGGGGCTCCAGGAGGAGGTGTAAATATTTCTTTGAAAAAAGGGGCTGACCGCCTTGTTGAAGTCCTTGAACAGGCCCAGCTCGATCACCAGGTCTTTATGGGGCCGCCAGTAATCCAGCAGGTAGAAGCTGTAGCTCCACTGGGGGGGAGAGAACTCGGTTATCTGATTGATTCTTTGGGTAAATATCGGGGGAATGCCGATTTTGACCAGGTCTTTGAAAAAACTCGTTTGCTTGACCCCGGGGCCGGAGAGGTAATCGAAGCCGCCGATGAGGTTGTGGTCACCCGCGGCGGACAGGCGCAGATACTGCTGCACCTGGATATTGTTAATGGACTGGTCGAAGGTCCGGTGGAGGGATGACTGTTCATTAAAAGGGAAGAGAAAGGGCGCTCCCAGGTCGAGGTTGCCGGAGAAGGAAGAGAATTCCCCCAGGCGGATGGGATTATCCAGATGGGCGTAATAGGCCAGGAAAGTCGCCTGGGGATTAAAGCGGTGCACATACGCGGCCTCATAACGGTTTTGGCGCAAATTAAAGGTCCGGTCGGTGGTGTTATTTACCGCGCCCACGAAGCCCGAGCCGGGCGGCGGGGCCAGCCGGGAAGTGCTCCGGTCGTGGGCCTTCACGTCCACGAAGTCCACGAATCCCGTCAGGGTTCCCTTAACCGTGGGCTCCCATTTGGCCACCCCCTGGATATCGTAAAAGCTCTGAGTGCCGGTAAAACTGTCGGGGCTGTCCGTGGAGGGCCAATTTGCGCCGTTGCTCTTGGAGTAACGGCCGAAGACCGCGCCGGCTACTCCGGGCGCGCCCCCATAGGCCAACCCCTGGTAGTCCTGGATTAATTTGGACCCCTCCTGGGCCCCCAGGGCCCCGGCAACCGCCAGGCGGGCGTAAGGCATCTCGAACATGGGGGTGTAGTCCGTGGTGAAACCTAACGCCTCGGTCCCCTCCAGGGGAAGGTTACTGAAGGTGGCCTGGTTGGCCCGGGATAGGACCCGGAAGAGGACCCCTTCGATATTGGCGGAGGACAGGAGCAGGCCGCCGGTCAGGAAAGGCGCCTCGGAACCGGCCCGGGCCCCTAAGATGGTTTCTCCCAGGAACAGGTGGGCCGAGCTTTCGTGGGGGTAATAGTTGACCGCGGTGACCGCCTTGCTGAAGGCCCACTCATTGAGCCCCAATTGCTGGTAGGACTTGGCCAGGTTGTAGTTGCGCACCGCCAGGTCCTGGTCCAGAAGGCTGCGGGACCTAAACATGGCCACATTGTCGTTCAGCTCGATGGACTTGTTGATCTCCTGGACGGCTTCACCCGGCCGGTTGAGGTCGGAAAGGGCGATGCCTTTGTAAAAATAAGGAGTGGGGTCCTTGGGGTCCAGGGTCTTGGCATAGTCGTAAACCTCCATGGATCTGCCGAAGGCCCGGGTTTGGTAGAGGGCCTTGCCCAACACGGTCTGGTAGGAGGCCACCCGGGGGTCCAGCAGCGTGGCGGTGAGCATCTCCTCCAGCCCCCGGTGGAACTCCCGGTGGCGGAAGTTGTAAATGGCCAGCCCCAGGTGAGGTTCCCCGAACCTGGGGTCGGCCCGGACGGCTTGGTTAAACAGGCTGAAGGCGCCGCTGTAGTCCCGGAAGGCCAGGCGGACGAAGCCGGCCAGGCTTAAGACCTGGGGATTTTGCGGCGCGATTTGCAAAGCCTGATCCATGACTTTCCGGGCCCTGGAGAGATACTCGGACCCCAGCCAGATCTTGGCCAGATACACGTAAGAGGAAACGAACCGGGGGTCCGCGTCGATGGCTTTTTGCAAATATTGGGACGCGGCAGGGAGGTCGAAGGAAGCCATCTTCACCAGACCCATGCTGAAAAGGGCCATGGGGGACCCGGGGGCCTGGGCCAGGGCCTGGGTGGCCTCGGCGAGGGCGGCCTCCTTGCGGTTTTGGACCAGGTTGATCTGGGCCAGCAGCGGCCGGGCCAAACGCGGCCCGGGGGGGGGCAGAGCCGCGGCCGCCTCCAGCCGGGACCGGGCCTCTTCCACCCTCCCGGCCAGGAGGGCAAAGTACCCGGACATGGCCGTCAGCAGCGGGGAAGCCTCGCCCTTCCGGCCGGCCGCGGCCGTCACTCCATAGGCGCCCACCGGGTCGTCCAGGTCGTTGCGGGCCAGGGCCCGGCCCACAAAAGTCAGATCATCGGGCTGACGGACCCGTTGAAAGTGTTTCAAAGCCTCTTCCGGCCGGTTTTCCCGGAGGCTCACCCACCCCAGCAAGGTCAGGGCCCGGGAGTTCCCCGGGTCTTTCGCCAGCACTGCGGCGGCCTGTTCCCTGGCCGCCGGCAGGCGGCCCTGGTCGTAAGCCGACTCGCCTTCCCGGATCAAAGCGGCCAGGGCCGGCGGTCCCGGAGGAGCGCGCAGTTCCTCCTGCCGGGAAGCCAGGGGCAGGTCCACGTAGCTGATGATGCCCCGGTAGTAGAGGACCCATTGCACCGCATCGGCGGGCTCCACCAACATCTGTTTGGCGGGCTTCTGCCCCGGTAGGGCATAGCCTTCCTCCCCCGGCAGCAGGCAGACCTCCCCCTGGGGGTTGGCAATGCAGACGTTGCCCTCCAGCAATAAGACCTTGGTGGCGCCGTTGGGCCGGACCCTGATGTTCAGTTCCGTGCCCCTGATAATGGCGGTGACCGCGGGGGTTTCCAGCTCAAAGCGGAATTTTTCCTGCTTGTTGCGCAGCCAGATCTCCCCTTCGGGCACAATGTAGCGGCTGGGAGGGGGCGGCTCTCTCGTGGCCGGAGACACCGGTTGCAGGCGGGGGGAAGGGGTTATGCTTTTAAGGATGACCATGGTGTTTTCATTAAGTTTGATCTGGCTTTCATCCACGCAGAGGATGGAAGCGCTGGAAGCCGGGCCGGTGCGCACCGCGTCGCCCGCGCCCAGGAATTGCCCGACCTTGGCCGGCTCCCAGCGCTTGTCGGCCTCGCGCCTCACCGTCACCTGCCCTTGAATGGCAATCAGCTTCCCCACCGCCGGCGCCTCAGGCATGGCCCAAAGACCGCCGGGCAGGAGCAAGACCCCCAGCAAAACCGGAATAAGCCAGCCTCCCTGCCCTGAATGCCGCATATTCCTTTCTCCAAACTTACTGTTAACAATAAGGTTTAACTAATGGCCGCCTCACTACTTTCCTGTGATCGGGGGCCGCCTACCGGCCGTTTCCCCCCCCACAACCAGGCCGTCCAGGGAGAGTCGGGAAAACTTTTAAGCCAGTCCAGTTTGCGGAAATGTTTCAAACACCAGAGGCAAGGGGTCTCCGACAGGCCGTCCAAGTTGCCGCTGCCGTGCAATCTGGCCTCCACAACCGCCGCGGCCAGGCGAAACTGCCGGACCACGGCCTCTTTCAGAGAGACTTCCTTGAGGTCGGCCACCAGCTCCCCACAGAAGGAAGTGGGAATACCGTCACCGACGTTAACGTGGGAGAGGGTGCAGCAGAAAATGACGTGCCCCTGGTAATCCACGTTTAAAAAGTCCACCAGGTGGCCGCAGTCAAGGATGCCTCCGCCTAGGGAGAAGCCGTCCACCGTGATTCTGTTACTGGTGATGCCCATGAGGTCTTTTTGGATCCGGCGGATCGTGTCCCTGGCCTCTTGGGGAGTGGGCAGGAGCCCCTCTCTGATGAAACCGGGGGTGGGAAAGGGATAGAGAAAACCATGCTCCAGAGCGCCCATCCTGACGCCCAGGAGGGCGAGCTCGGTGAGCTCGCCCCGGTTGCCCGCGGTGACCGTGCTCTTCAGCGACAAAGGCAGGCGGTGGTTCCGGCACAGGTTCATGGCTTCCATCACTTCCCGGAAGGATTTCGGACCCCTAAGGCCGTCATGGGTTGCGGCCCGGGCGCCGTCCAGACTGAAACAGACGGAGGCCAGGCGCCCCTTGACCTTGGGTTCCAGGAGCAGAGGCAGAACCTGCTCCGGAAACCGGTGGCCGTTAGTGATCAGGGTGAACTCGAACCCCAGACCCGCGATTTTGCGCAGCAGCTCCCCCAGGTGGGGGTAAAGGGCCACTTCGCCGCCGGTGAGGCAGATGGTTTTGCATCCCAAGTCCCCGGCCTGGGATAAAACCGCGTCCGCGGTTTTAAGCGGCAGAAAACCGGGGGCATCCGCCTTGTTGCGGAAACAGTGCCGGCAGGACCGGTTGCACTGATTCGTGGGTTCGAGAACGATCTTTTTCATCAGAATTTGCAGCAGCCGGTGCCGAACCAATTAACCTTAAAATCCAGCCGGTAGCCTTTTTGTTGGAAGTCCCCCTGGGCGACGATTTTAGGGGCTTCATATTCCCTTTGAAAGGTGCGGGGTTCTAAGTAGGGCTTTAAAAGTTGCACTACCTGTTTGACCATGTCTTTGGGATTCTTCACCTTGTCGCCGTATTCGGAACGCAGGATTTCCGGGATCAGGTCGGTGTCCACCCCCTGGACGATGAAGCGGGCCACGAAGCCGGCCTCGTCGTTGAAATTTAAGAATTTCGCCGGCGTCACCCTTTGATCCAGGACGTGGGGATGGGGAATGGCTTGTGGTTTCCTCCTGCCACCCCGGCGATCGGTGGCATCCACGAACAAACACTTGTCCTGCAATTGATAGCGGTCTCCCATGGGGCTATCCTCCTTCAGAGATTCGCCGCTTCGAAAGCGGCGTAATATCGCCACCGGCCTGAAGGCCGGTTCGGCTCAGGCTAAAAGAACGAAGGGCCGCGGCAGCCGGCTTTTTTGCCCGGGGGAAGATACAAGAAATGCCGCGCTCTCTCTGGTGAAGACGCAGCACACCCGTTTAATGATGGGCTTAGGTAAAACCGGAAAGATTGCCGCGCAGGAGGGCCTGACGGCAAGAAGGGGGGCCGACTCTGGGTTTAAGTTGGCCACGGGACCACCCCACAAGGACTCCGATTATAGGTTGCCGGCCGTAGTCGCCAAGACTGGCCAGCCAAGAATCCATTTCAGGGGGAAAGAAGTGTCTTTAAAGAATTATGTGATAGTTAGTTACATCCATAATTTGGATGTTTTTGTCAAGCAGAAACTTGTCAACTAAAATTAAGTGAAATTAATAAATGGCCAGTTATTATTAAAAATGGGGTTAACCTGTGTTTGGGGGCCTACAACACCATTTTTTTGTCATGCCGCATCATCAGGAGATAGAAGGTTTATAATCGTTACTATTCAGACTTGCTTTCTTAATAACCCCGAGAACCCTTAACCCTCTTCTGAAATGGAACCATTTTTAATAGAAAGCAGACATTCTATAGTCGCCGGCTCGGAATTTATTTTGGCGCCATTAATCTGGCTTTAAATTATTTCTTCCTTCTTATTACAAATCACACCGACACGGTATTTTTCTAGCTTATCGGTTTGGGGGCTCGGCCCTTTTATTTTTTCATTCTCCCCATGAATTTTTTCTCCGAAGATGTTAATTTAATCGAAAAATCGAGGTCCACTCAGCCGGAGGTTGCCCCTATGAGAGCCATGAAAATCCAGAGTTTTTGCCCCCATGTTCTTAATTCTCGACGCCGGGCCGTCCTTGCCCTGCCGCTACTGCTGGTTCTTCTTGCGGGGCTGCCGGCTCCCGCGTTTTCCTGTCCCGGAGGAGGCGATTTCCTGAAAGAACACCACCTGAAAGTCGTGTCCCTGAAATTCTTCGAAGGCCCGGAAACCACGCCGGCCCTGGGGGCCAGGTCCTACCGGGAAAAATTCCCCCAGGCCTCTACCCGCTACATTTCCTGGGAGCTGAAAATGGAGGCCACCGGGAAACGGGCGACCGCGGTTCCCTTTTCCGTGGAGACCTCATGGTACGACCATGCGGGCAACCTGATTAAGCAGGCCACCGAGAAATTCACCCTGGAGAAGGATCACTTGAGGCCGTGGTATTCCCATGCCTTCGGTTTCCCCGTTCCCGGCCAGTGGAAACCGGGGAAATACCGGGTGGTGCTGAAGATCGGCGGCAAAGAGGCGGTCTCCGGGGATTTCGAGATTACCCCGGGTAAATGAAATTCAGAAATGAAAAAATTAAGGGGAAATGGAAAACATAGGGGCGAGGGGTGAAGCCGCCGGATTCCAGCCGATCCAAGCCCACAGGCATATTGTCAGATCATGGGGTAACAGTTCCAGCAGGAATTAAGTAGATTTTAGTTTTTTAGTCAACAGCGTCCTGACCCTTTAAAGGCAAAATACGTACCCTGGCTCGGCCCGGATCGAGAGTTATTATAGCCCCTGTTTCAATTTCACCCCCGAACCGTTTCAGGGAATCGATAACCAAATTTCCAATAGCTTCCGGGAGGTTATTCTGGGTGCGGACCTGGATGACGCTCGGTCCTTTTCCCTGAGTTGCCGCAAGCAGTGCCGAGAAATCGAGGTCATGGGTAAAGACTACATAACCGTTAGTCTTGGCCCAGGCCATGATCTCCCAATCGCTGGCGGTGAACGCTCCGATCTGAGACCAGTGAACGGCGTTCCACCCTTCCCTGGCAAAAACTTGCACCCAGCGGGGCGGCAAATTCATATCTATCAGTATGTTCATGACACCATGGGCACTTCCCGTTCTTCGGCCCGCCACGCAGCATAGGATAAGGCCTCAAGCACGTCCTCCCGTTCCAGATAAGGGTACTCTGCGAGCACTTCCTCAATGGTTTTGCCGGCCCCGATCAGTCCCACCACCGCGCCCACGGTCACCCGCATCCCCCGGATGCAGGGCTTCCCCCCCATGACCTGGGGATCAAAGGTAATGCGTGAAAAAGTCTGCATTTCCGCCTCTAAAATGATATAAATTTTGCATTATTATACCCCATTGTTCCTCTTTAATGACAAACTTAATGATCATCGCCAGTTCCTTCCTATGCCCGCAAAGCAATTTCGCGAGAGGTGTCTTGCCTGAATGACTTCCGAAAACCCCGAAGCCGTCTCTCTTTATCAACAAAAGGACCAGGGCCTGTCTATGGACAGCCGTTTCCGCTTCCATTGCCATGGGGGACTGTCCTGTTTCAACCGCTGCTGCCGCACCCCCACCATCCTTTTGAGCCCTTATGATATCCTGCGCCTGAAACAGTATCTGGGCCTCAGTTCCCGGGAGTTTTTGGCCCGCTACACCCGGCGGGAAATCGAGGAATGGTCCCATCTCCCCCTGATCTTCCTCGATCCTTTCAAAACGGAGGAACCGGGCTGTCCTTTCCTGGGCGATGAGGGCTGCATGGTTTATGCCCACCGGCCCGCGGCCTGCCGTTTGTTTCCCATCACCATGGGGAGCCAAATGACGGAGAAAGGGATGGTGGACCATTACTTCTGCCGGCAGTTGGATTATTGCCGGGGATTTGCCGGGGGCCGGGAATGGACCCTGGAGTCCTGGATAGAAGACCAGGGCTTTGAGGAGTATGACGAAGGACGGCGGGAATGGCTGGAAATTCTCCTAAGAATGGGGCTAAAGGGGCCCCGGGGAGTGGACGCGGAGGTACAGGACCTCTTTGCCCTGGCATCCTATGACCTCGATCAATTCCGCTCATATCTTGCCGAGGAGGAATTTCTTCAGGTGGCCGTTCTCGGAGTTCTGGAGACGGAAGCCCCCGTGATGGACGACTTGGCGCTGCTCCTTTTCAGTTATCGTTATTTACGGGACTTGCTTTTGAGTGATGCGGAGAAAGGGTAGGGGCGAATCCTAGATAGCTCTCGCGGCGCCGAAATTTTCCCGGGCAAAGGCGATTCTCTCCTCCTGGGTGGCGAGCGCCGGGCGGTGTTTTTCCACCAGATGGAGCCGGGGCAGAAGCCCCCGGCCGTTGGCGATTTGAATCCCCAAGCCCGGCCGGGCGTTAAGTTCCAGGAGCAGCGGCCCTTTATACTTATCCAGAACGATGTCCACTCCCAGGTAACCCAAACCGGAAAGTTCGCTGCAATCCGCGGCCATTCTCAGGATGGTCTCCCAATGGGGGATTTGCAGGCCGCTGATGCCCGCCCCGGTGTCCGGATGTTCCTCCACCCGCTCGTTTAAACAGACCGCGGTGAGAGTAGTGCCGGTTACCAGATCGACGCCGGCTCCCAGGCCCCCCAGATGCAGGTTGGCCTTGCCTTCGGACCTGCGGGTGGGCAGGCGCACCATGGCCATCGCCGGCACCCCTAAAAAAACCACGACCCGGATGTCGGGTACGCCCTTGTAGCTGACGTCCTCGAATACCGGGTCAAATTGCACCCGATATTCAATGAGAGCCTGGTCCGGCTGTCCCGCCAGGCTGTAAAGGCCGCTCAAGATATTATAGATGTGGTGGTCGATCTCCGGCTGAGTGAAAAAATTCCCGGTGATGGTGCGGTAGTGCCCCCGGCGTTGGGAGGAGATCACCAAAATGCCGTTACCGCCGCTGCCGTGAGCCGGTTTGACGGCAAAATCTCCATATTGCTTCAGGGTCTGGCGCAGTTCCCGGACCTGGACTTCCCGCTCCACCACTCCGTACAATTCCGGCACTGGTATCCCGGCCTTTTGGGCCAGCATCTTGGTCTGAAATTTGTCATCAACCAGGGGGTAGAGGCGGCGTTGGTTATGGGCCAGGGTATAGTCGGCATTGCGGGCGTTGATGCCCAATACGCCCAGCGCCTTGAGCCGCGCTGCCAGAGTGAGCATCAGGGCCTCTCCTTGAGCATGGCCCGGAAACGATGCAGCTCCACCAGGCGGTAGCCGGTGTAACGCCCCAATAATAAGGTGGCGGCCAGCACCAGCAGGAGCAATTCCGGGAAGACAAAAATGAGGTGCTGCACCTGGCGATTGTGGATGACGGTATAGGTAATGGCCGCTGCCAGCAAGCTGCCCAGTCCCTGTTTCAGAGCCTCACCGGGCCCCCGCTCTTCCCAGACAATGGTCATCCTTTCAATGGTCATGGTAATGATGACCATGGGAAAGAGGGCGATGTTAAGTCCCTGGGGGATGCCCAGGCGATGCGCGGCCAGACTGACCGCCACCATCAACAACACCACAATGATGAGAATGGCGGCCAGCCGGGGCACCAGGAGGAGTTTGAGGCGGTCCAGATAAAATCGCACCAGCAACCCTAAGCCCACCAGCAGGCTGAAGAGGGCCAATCCGTGCAGCAGACGGGTTTCCCGGAAGGCCAGGGCAATGAGCACGGGCATAAAGGTGCCGAAGGTGCTGAGGCCGATGACGTTGCGGAGAATGACCAATAAAAAGGCGCCCACCGGGACCATCAGCAACACCCGATAAACCTGTTGGGTGTGCAGTGGCAGGCTGAACAGAGAGAATTTGAGGAGGGCCGGCTTAAATGCCCGCCCCTTTCCCGCCAGGCGGATGGAGGCTTCCTGGTCCAGGCTGACGGAGAACCCGATTTGCAGCCCTTCGCCTCCCCTGACTTGGGCCAGGGAAGAGGGCCCGCGCCACCAAGCCAGATAATCATCGGCAATGCCGGCCTTGGCCGCCGCGAAATCAAAGGGCCGCCAGCGACCCCGGTCGAATACTTCCAGCCAGTGCAGGAGGCGGGGGCGTTCCCCGCTTTCCTGCAAGCGGAGGCCATGGACGGAACGGGCGGAGACGCCCACCAGGGCCAGGATCTGCACGGCCAATTCTATCCTGTCGGTTTCCGCCGGCCTGGTATTGAGCAGGAACTTCAGATTGTCGTCCGGTTGGGGCTGGTGCAGGTATTTAAGGAGCGCCAGGACCAGGCTTTCGGTGTCCGCGGATTTCCATTGAGCCTCCTGGAGAAGGGCCTGGGCCGCGGCCAGCTCCGGGCCCTCCAGGCGGCTCTTCGGCGGCGGCGGTTTCTCTTTCGCCGGGGGCTGGCGCCGCTCCGCCTGCCGGACTTCCGCCCGGTAATAAATGGTCTGGGGCCCCCGGGCGGTGCGGATGGTCCAAACCGCCTCCCGGTTTCCTTCATTCTCGGAGGTGCTCAGGCCGTAGCCCTGGGAAATGAAGGCGTCATTGATAATGCTGTAGCGAAAGGTGCTTCTGGGTAAGAGCAAGGTCAAACGGACGGGGTCGTTTTTGCCCTCGAAAGTGATCCGGGCCTCCACCGTCCACACCTCTCTCTCCTGGCCCATGGTCAGGGGCAGATCCAGGACCCGGACCTTATAAAGGAAGACCGCCGTCCCCAGGACCGCCAGCGTCGCGGCCAGAATATACAAATGCCGGTTATTCATGCTCCGCCTTGCCGCAGCTCGGCTCCACCGTGAACATGACTGCGGGGTCGATGACGATTTTTCCGCTCATGAAATTGCGGCCGATGAGCAGGGGATAAATGAAACCGGTGCGATCCGCCAGATTGACTTCCACTTCCTCAAAGAAATTTCCCAGGCAAATTCCCATCTTCACCACCGGCCGTTGGTGATGGCCGCCGCCCCGGCGCTTGATTTTGGCCATGCGCCGCACCGGATATTCGAAGGTCCGCTTTTCCCCCAAATGATTGGCCACCTGGAAGCGCACCCATTTTTCCCCTTTGCGGGGAAACTCGGTGAGATTGGCGGCATTCAGGGAGCAGAACTCCGCGCCCGTATCCAGCTTGGCCTGGAGGATGAGGCCGCCGGGATAAAGGCGCACCTTCTCCACCCACCCCAGGGCGGGTTTGTCCGCGGCCCGGAGAGGCCCGCCGGTTACCGCGAGGCTGACCGTCAGCAGCAAGATGATGAACCAGGAGGGCATGCGCCGGTGCTCCACGATTCGCATATTGGGGTTATTAAGGAATATTTTGAATAAAGATAGGCACTAGTTAAAGGAAGGCAATTGGTGGGGTAACATCTTCCAGAGTAGCTGCCCATGGGTTTGCGGCGCACCCATAAAACAAGAAAAACCGGTCCTCCCTCACCCCGGCCCTCTCCCCCCGCCAGTTAGCGGCAAGGGGAGAAGGGTACTCCCGAAAGGGGGGGGAGAGGGAGTAATACCGAGTTGTAGTTAAAAAGGTATCAAACGCAGGGGCGAACCTTGTGTTCGCCCCATCGCTCCAGGGCGAACACAAGGTTCGCCCCTACGAAAAAAATATCTCTTTGATGGCGATTCAGTATAAGTCCGCGGCAGGTCGTGTTTTTACAGGTTACTGGCCATTGACAGCTTTTCAAGGCAGTTGTTCATGAACCTGCGACTCAGTCATAAGGCATGAACAGTTAGGTAGGGCGGGCGTCTCGCCCGCCCTAGTACCGCACAGGCGAGACGCCTGTGCCACCAGGTCATCAGAACTTTTCGGGAGAGTAAAGTGCGAATTTCAAAGTAGAGACTTCTAGGAAAGCCTCCCATCTGTCATTCTAATGATAAATATCGCGTCTTTCTTTGCGCCTTGGCGTCTTTGCGTGAGGTTATTTTTTTCATGCCTCCGCCTCCCTGCCGGAGCCGTCCGTCCCTTCCGCGAACCGGGCCGCGGCCTGCACCAGTTCCTGGGGCAGCATGGCCAGCTCAATGGAAAAATACTCATAAGGCTGAAGATAGCGCAGGACCAGGTCGGCCACGGCCATGGCCTGCCGGAAATCGCGCCTTCTTTGGGCCTCTTCCCGGTCCTCCTGCCGGCTCCGCCAGAACCGGTTCAGGGCAAAGGCCAGGGCGTCGGGCACCGCCATGGCGGCCGGACCTCCATCGGCGCCGATGACCACCTGGGAGAACCGGGGGGAAGCCAGCAAATACTGGAGACTGCCGGCTTCCAGCGGCAGCGGTTCCTGGGCCCCCGGCAGGGTGACGGTTTTCGATTTTCCGGGACGCCTCATCCCCGGTTTGAGAAGTTGCACCACAAACCCGTCCCGGTTCGCCGCCCGGCACTCCCCTTCCAGCAGTTGGGCAAAGGAGCGGTCCGTCCGCTTGAGGAGATTAAGGAGTTCCTCCCAGGGCATCTCTCCGGCCAGGGTCAGGCGGGGGGCGGCCCCGGGCAGGTCCGGGAAGGCGTCAAAATTCAATAAAACCCCGGCCGCGGCTTCATAGGCATAGACGGCCGCGGCGCCCACCACCAGCAGGTCCTGGCCCGGGGCATGTTCCTCCAGGCGGCGCAGGATCCGGGCCGCACTCCCAGGCACCCGCTGCAGCCGGGCGGCGCGGCAATAGCGCCTCTGCTCCTTAAGTCGCAGGCCCTCCTGTTGGAGGCGGGCGAAGGCCTCCCGGCGCTCCCGGGTGAAGCGGGCGTAAAGGCGTTCCGTGTCCTCGGAGCGGGGCCCCAGGCTCTCGCCATGCCCCAGACGGTCCCGGTAGCGGTAGAGGTAATCTTTGCCCCGGATCCTTTTCCAGTGCATGCCGCCTTTAAAGTCGCGGCTCCGGCTGAGGGCCTGAAGATAAGCCCGGTAAATCTCGGCGGTGGCCCGGTAGGTGTGGCCTTGGGCCGGGGTTAATTCTGTCAGGGAATAGCCTTGGGCCATTTCCTTATCCTTCATTTTTCATAATATATATTTATGAAGGATAATTCTTTCTCTGTCAATTGACATTTTCTTGCGCGGATTTATTGATTTAGTATAAATAAGTTATCAGCCCTTGATTAAGGAGACCAAGCCATGAGACCCGCAACCGCCATCGACACCTTGCGCCAGCAAATGCCCTACCACAAGCTGCGCAGCGTCAAACGGGACCAAGTCATCCCCATCGACTTTCAGACGGAGTGGGAGCGCTTTGACGCCAAGGAGATCTTCACCTTTGATCTGGCCAACATCCCGGAAAAGAAGCTGGAGACCATGCGCCGCCGTTACGAAGTCCTGATGGACGGCAACCAGGCGGCCATCTCCGTGCTCACCCGGGTGGTGGACGGGCTCTGCGGCTATCCCATCACCCCCTCCACCCCCATTGCCGAAAACTTTGCCAAGGCCGCGGCCCACGGCCAGAAAAACCTCTTCGGCTCGGAACTGATGTATTTCCAGCCCTCCGACGAGCTCTCCGCCATCGCCGCGGTGGAGGCCATGGCCGTCCAGGGGGGGCGCTACGTGGACAACACCTCCTCCCAGGGGCTGATTCTGAAGACCAAAAACCTCTTTTCCGTGGCCGGCAAACGCCTGCCGGTGGTGATGACCGTCATGGCCCGGGAGGTGAACAAGGGGTCCTTGAGCATTCACTGCGGCCACACGGATTTTTACGCGGTGCGCAACGCCGGCTGGGCCCAGTTGGTGTCCCAGGACAATCAGGAGCTGCACGATCTGTTGCCCATTGCCTTCAAGGTTTCGGAACTGAAGCAGGTGATGCTCCCCACCATGGTCATCGGCGACGGTTTCATCAAGAGCCATGCCATTGAAAATATCAAGGATCTCTCCAACAGTTTTCTGGAGTATTTTCTGGGGCCCCCCAACCGTATTTATCAGCCGGATTTCGAAAACGGCACTTTGACCGGCACCTTCACGGACACCGACCTGACCATGGAAGGGCAGGTGGCCCAGGACCTGGCCTACCGCTTTTTCAAGCGGGGCTTCGTGGCGGCCATGAACGTCATGAACCGCATCCTGGGCACCAACCTCAAGGTGGTGGAGTGCTACCGCACGGAAGACGCGGACCTGGTGGTGGTCATCCTCGGTTCCGCGGCCGGGGTGGTCAAGGACGTGGTGGATTACTACCGGGACGTGAAGGGCTACCGGGTGGGGGTGGTGCGGCCGGTCCTGTTCAATCCCCCCTGCTATGAAGAATTGGCCTACGGGATGCGCAAGGCAAAATATATCAGCGTGCTGGAGCGGGCCGGCACCGCCCATAACCAACTGCTGCTGGCGGATGTGCAGGCCGCGTTGCAGGTCTCTTTGCGGGCCGGCCGGGAAGGGAAGAAGGAGCACCGCATCTACGGCCGGGAGGACATGCCCACCCTGTTCCACGGGGTTTACGGCCTGGGCAGCAAGGATTTTAATAAGTACGACGCGGCCGCGGTGGTGGAAAACATGGTCTCCTGCTTCGAAAGGAAGCGGCGCTTCCTTCGGGATTTCTACGTGGGCATCGAAGGTCCCCTGACCTTGAGGCCCGCGCCGCTGGCCGGCTACCTGGAGCGGGAGTTGGGCATGACCTTCATCGGCGTGGGCGCGGAAGGGGTGAAGACCGCGCTGGAGTCCGCGGCCCTGATCTATGCTGAAGAAATGGGCACGGGCCGGAAATACGTGCAGTCCGGGGCCCGCTACGGCGCGGCCCGGAAGGGCGCGCCGGTCTTCATGAACCTGCGCATCTCCGCCCAGCCCATCCGCAACAGCTCGGAGCTGACCGAGCGGGACGTCCTGGCCTTCTTCAACGAGAAATTTCTCTCGGACCAGATCCTCCGGGAGTATGTGGGCGGGATCAAGGAAAACGGCATCTTGGTGATCAACACCACCCAGAGCTGCTATGACGTGGTCGCCTCCTTCCCCTCCCAGGTGCAGGCCCTGATCAAATACCGGCGCATCAAGATCCTGACCCTGGACGGCACCAAGGCCGCGCTCCTGCACCTGAACAAGAATCTGCCCGGAGCCGCCATCCTGGGCCTGATCAACAAGGAAATGGGGATCATGCCGGAGAAGGAGTTCGAGCGGCGCTTCAAAAAGATCCTGGAGAAGAAATTAGGCACCAAAAAGAAGGAGATGCTGGAGGCCAATATCTCGCTGCTTAAATACGGTGCGGACCAGGCTTCCGGCCATGTCTCCGACAAGGCCCCGGGGGCCCAGGCCCTGGACGCCACCACCCCGGTTTATACCCCGCCACAGCCGGAAGATTTCGGCCAGCGCCCCGGCACCGCCGGTCTCCAATATACCCTGACGGAGAAAGACGAAATGGGGATCATCAAGCCGGTAAATCGGGTGGATGATTATCAGGCCCTGTTTCACCGCCGCATGGTGCAGCCTATTTTAGAAGGCAAAAAGGTTCCTTGGGACCGCTTCCTGCCCATCGTGCCCGCAGCCACCAGCCGCTACCGGGACATGAGCTACATCGGCACGCAATTGCCGGTGTATGATCCCGCCAAATGTATTGCCTGCGGTTTATGCACCGCGTCCTGCCCGGATTCGGCCCTCTATTCCACGGTCACCGACCGGTACATCAACGACGAGGCGAAGCCCTATTTCAAGGTCTTCAAGAGCCTGCCCAAGGGGGTGCCTTGGGACCGCTTCGCCCTGAACATCGATGCCCTGCCCGATGCCTGCAAGGGCTGCGGGGTCTGCGCCCAGGTTTGCCCCACCGACGCCCTGAAGATGGTGGCCAAAACCGACGTCCAGGAGAAAGATTTTCTTCCTGAAGACCTTAAAGACTGGGATAATACCGCGAAACTGGCCCCCTATGTGGATCAGCTTCCTCTCAACCACCAGGTGCTCTTCGTGCTCTCCAAGCTCTATCCCGGTAAGCACACCCTGTGCCCGGGGTGCAGCGAGGGGGTGATCAACCTGCTCACCTTCTTCGCGGCGGAGTCCCTGCGCAACCATCCCCAGGGCATCGCCACCTTCTATCAGGGGTTGAAGATCCTCTCCGAGAAGAACAAGCGGGCCATCGAGCACATGCTGGACCACGGCTTCAACATCTACACCATCAACGCCACGGGCTGCAACCAGGTCTCCGAGCTGGTGAACCCCTTCAATACCCGCATCTACCCCACGGGCCATTACGGCTTCGGCACCGCCTCCGCCGCGGCCCTGGGGTCCAAATTCAGCCTGGACCAGGCTTACCAGAACCGCTACAGCAGCGTGCTCACCAAAATCATCGTCTTCGCCGGGGACGGCGCCATCTACGATATCGGCAACGGTCCCTTCAACCACGCCATGGGTGAGAACTACGACATCACCTGGGTGATTTACAACAACGAAGGCTACATGAACACCGGTATGCAGAAATCCGGGGCCACCCGCTTCGGCTCGGACCGCTCCACTTCCCCCATCGGCAGGAAGTACGCGGGCAAAACCACCCTGCACCGCCGCATCATCAGCCAGGCCTTCGCCATCTCCCATGTGTATGCGGCCAAGCTCTCCATTGACAACCCCTTCTATGCCATTAAGATCCTGAAAGAAGCCATCGCCTATAACGGCCCGTCTCTGGTGGAATTCTTCTCCGCCTGCCCCCAGGGGCACCAGACCCACGATTGGGCCGGGCCGCTGATCTCCCGGATGATGGTGGAGTCCCGGAAATGGCAGGTGGCGGTGCGCCGGCCCTTCCAGCGCATGGACATCACCGGCAACCCATCGCCGGACTGCATCTATCCCAAGGAGGGCAGGTCCTTCAAGCGGGGCATCAAGCGGGACGCGGCTACCTTCTACGACGTGGTGAGCATGCTGGGCCAATACAACCAGCACATCAAGACGGTCAAGGGCGGAGACATCCCGGAGATCGTCCGCATCAACGAGACCGTGAGCCTCTACCGCTGGCTGCGGAACCAGTACCTGGGCGGCTACCGGGACACCATGCCCACCGAGGAGGAAGTGGAGCGCATCGTGGACGAGCGGTATAAGTTGTAAAAGATATCTCACGCAAAGACGCAAAGGCGCAAAGAAAGGCGCAAGCATGGAAAAGAGGGGGAGGCGGGTGATGTTCGCCTCCCCCGGTTTTTTTTGTCATTCTGAACGGAGCGTAGCGGAGTGAAGAATCTCGTATTTTGATGCTTTTTCCACATAAAACGGACATTTTTCCGTAGGGGCGAACCTTGTGTTCGCCCAGCAGCAATCGGGGCGAACACAAGGTTCGGCCCTACAAGAAAATTTCCTTGATGAATTGTTATAAGGGTTTTGATGCCGCGGTCATTTGCTCCGTTCTTTATGGGCCTCAACATATGCTTTGAGGACCGCCTGCATCCGGGAGATGTGGCCCTTGCCCTGGGATTTGAAAAAGGTGATGATCTCTTTTTCCAGCCGCAGGTGCACGGACTGCTTGGCCTGGGGCAGGACCAGTTTGGCCCGGGTCCAGTCGGGCGTGAGGCCCCGCTCGTCCTCATCCTCCGCCACCAGCCGTTCCAGGTCCGCATCCGTGGTGGCGTCCACCTTGCTCAGATCGGTGCGGCTGGCGGCCCGCTGGGCCTTAAGCTTCGCGGCCGTATACCTCTTAATATGCTTGTCTTTCTTCATGGTGTGTGCTGCTCGATCGGCAGAAATCTGAGGCTCCTGTTTCCACCCCTTTGCCCATAATAGAAGGGGGGTAAGCCGGACCAATGCGGCTTACCCCGCCTTTTTCTTTAAACAGCTTCTTGTTGGGTATTCCCTTATTCGCCAGCGAGTGACATCAAAACCTTTTTGTCGAAGACGAGAGGACGATCCAATTTGGTTTTATCTTGACTGAGTTCAGCCAAAGAAACGCTGCTTACATCAGTTTTTATAGGAGGATATTCTTCCTGCTCCTCCTTTGAAGAAGGAATGTATTTAGGTTTGCCAAAGGGAACCTGCTTGGTTCTTTTCGACATTTTATGCCTCCTCTTTTGGATTTAATTCCGGTGGATACCATAATTTCCTTTGAACCCATTTAAAGCCTTCATGTTTTGTGATTGCCGCGACATCGACTGGTCCTCCTACTGTTGGAGGCCCAGGAGTGAAGCGAGAAAACATGATGGTTGCCTTTGCCAGAAACTTGGCTAAATCAATGGCATCTTTGATAGGCATGGGTGGTGAGATCCAGTGCATTGCAAGCCGGGACTCAAATATATCAATAATTATCGGTATCTGGTCACTAGGAACATTAAGCTCTGAAAGAACTTCAGGCAGCCGAGTCCCATAACCCAAAAATAATCTGTGTATGACTTCTCTCTCACCAGCCCAGGTGATCCCTGTGTCATCTTTCGGCCGGACAGGCTTGGGATCAGGACAATTTCCCTTATCAATGTTAATTTCCCATTCCTCTGCGAGAGCTTCACCTGCCGAAAAGCCAGCCACAATTATACCAAGGGATAGATTGGGCCGAGTTTCTCTTAAATCTGGGGTATATTTTTCCTCGCAGAAAAATTTTCTTACCAAACTGGCGACTTGTTCCATCGAGTAGGTTTTTGAATCCAAGATATAATCTTTATGGTTGGGGTCATTACCCATAAACCTTCGTCGGAGGTCTTTGAAAAGCGTTGATATGGAGGCAAGACCTAAATCTCCGGCCCCCCAAGATACACATCCTATGGGTAGTTCCTTGTATAAGTTAAAAATTTTCCTCGCTGTATTAAAAATATTTACTACCGCAGTCTTCCCATCAGAAGCTGGCGCCGCAAGCGTAGAAGCGCTGTCAGCCGCAAGAACCACACCATCATGGACTTTTAAAGAGATAGCAATGGTCATTTTGAATTATCCTTGCCTTGAATCGATGGGGAAATCTTTGGACGCAAAATGGAGGGATTGACCGCGGGCTGCCTTTTATATGGGAAAGCTTCTTTGCCATGCCATTTGCCTTCCCTGAAAAACCAAAGGTGCTCAATTTGCAGACTGACCATGGTAATTTGCACTATGGCCGAGGTATTATTTGTTAATTTAAGTAAATGCTACAGATTTGTCAAGTATTTTCTTCATCCCACTACAATTTGTTGTATATTGTATATTGCATACCACAATTTCTCGCGTAATTAAGGACTTAGGAAGGGAAGAAGGGCTAAGGGCTCATACTCCTTCCTCATTTATATTCAAATCCCCAAATAAGTCCGCCTCACCTCGTCGTTCTTCAGCAAATCCCTTGCCGGCCCCTCCAAATGCACCCGGCCTTCGGCCAGGACGTAGGCGTAGTCGGAAACGGCCAGGGCCATGGAGACGTTTTGCTCCACCAGGAGCATGGTGAGGCCGGTCTTTTTCAGTTGGGTGAGGGATTCAAAGAGGGTGAGGGCCAGCAGCGGGGACAGCCCCAGGGAGAGTTCGTCCAGGAACAAAATTTCCGGCTCGGCCATCAGGCCCCGGGAGACGGCCACCATCTGCTGTTCGCCGCCGCTTAAGGTGCCGGCCTTTTGTTTGGCCCGTTCTTTGAGCCGGGGGAAGAGTTCGAAGACCTTGTCCAGGTTATCCTTGTAGGACGCCCGGGCCCGGGGGGAGAAAGCGCCCATCTCCAGGTTTTCCAGGACGGTCATTTCCGTGAAGAGCTGGCGGCCTTCCGGCACCAGGACCATGCCGGCCTTGGCCCGGGCGTGGGCCGGGAGGGTGGTGACGTCTTTGCCTTCGAAGGTAACGGTCCCCTGCCAGGGGCGCAAGAGGCCCATGACCGTGCTCAGGAGGGTGGTTTTGCCCACGCCGTTGGAGCCCACCAGGGTGGTGAGCTTGCCCTTCTCCAGGCTTAAGTTCACGCCCCAGAGAATCTGCACGCCTTCGTAGCCCGAAGTCAAATCATTAATTTCTAATAGATTCATATAATCTTACTCCGCCATCAGCCGGGCGGTCATTTCCGGGTCCCCCAGGTAGGCTTCGATGACCTGGGGGTTGGCGGCCACTTCCTCGGGTTTGCCCGCGGCGATGAGCTGGCCGTAGTCCAGGACGATGATGCGGTCCGAGATGCTCATGACCGCCTGCATGACGTGTTCGATCATCAGGATGGTGATCCCTTCCTCCCGGATCTTGAGGATGGTGTCCACCATCTCGGCGATTTCCGTGGGATTGAGCCCGGCCAGCACCTCGTCCAGGAGCAGGAGATACGGGCGCGCCGCCAAGGCCCGGGCCAGCTCCAGGCGTTTCTTTTGGGCCACGTTGAGAAGGCCGGAAGGCTGATCGGCCCGGGCCGCCAGACCTACTTGGGCCAGGGCCGCGTCCGCCCTATCTGCCGCGGCGGCCAGGGAATGGCCTTCCCGGCCGAAGCAGGCCCCCACCATGACGTTTTCCCGGACGGTGAGATCATGCAGCGGCCGCACCACCTGGTGGGCCCGGGCCAGGCCCCGCCGGGCCACTTCATAGGAGGGCTTCCCGGTGATGTCTTCGCCCCGGAAAATTATCTTTCCTTTATTGGGGGCATAGACGCCGTTAATGACGTTGAAAAGGGTGGTCTTCCCGGCGCCGTTGGGACCGATGAGCCCCAAAATCTGCCCTTCGGGGAGGTCAAAAGTGACATCGGTGAGGGCCTGGAGGCCCCCGAAACGTTTGGTGACGTCCTGGACCTGGAGGATCATCATTCCAGCACCCTCCTTAACGCGGGGATGCGGCCCCGCACCCAGCCCACCGCGCCCGCGGGCACGAAAAGAATGATCAGCAGGAGAATCAATCCCGCCACCGCCAGGTGCAGATCCTTAAAGATGGGGCTGGTAAGCAGGTAACCCCGCAAGCCCTGGTAAGCCGTGGCCCCCACCATAGGGCCTAAAACCGTGCCCATGCCGCCCAGCATGACCATCACCAGCATTTCGATGGACATGTGCAGCTGGAAGGCGTCTCCCGGCTCCACGTTGCCGTTTTTAAAGAAGTAGAGCGTGCCGATGATCCCCGGGAAGAACGCGGAAATGACGTAGGTAATGGTTTTGGCCCGTGGGGCCCGGACCCCCATGACCATGGCCGCGTCTTCGTCCTCCCGGATGGCCTGCAAACCCAGGCCGAACTTGGAGTGCTTCACCAGGTAGCTCACCACCAGCACCACCAGAGTGGTGATCCAGAGGAAGGTGAAGGTGGTCCACAGGGCCTGGCCGGCGCCACCGTATTTTTCATAAGCGGAAAAATTGACAAACAATCCCGTGGCGCCGCCGAAGGGGCCGAAGTTGCTGACAAAAGCCCGGGCGGCTTCGTTGATGCCGATGGTGGCCAGGGCGAAGTAGGCCCCCCGCAGTCTTAAAACCGCCAACCCCACCAGCAGGGCGATGACCCCGGAAAGGGCGCCTCCGGCCAGGGCCGCCGGCAACAGGGGCCAGCCCTGTTCGCTGATGAGATAAAAGCCGGTGTATCCACCCAGGCCGAAGAAGACGATGTGGCCGAAACTGACGTAGCCGGTGTAGCCCAGGAGGATGTTCAGGCTGGAGGCCAGGGCCATGAACATCAGGACCGTGAAGGCCGTTTCCCGGACGGTGTCCTGCCTCAGCACCAGGACCATTCCGCCCCACAGGAAGACGATGGCCAGGGGCAGCCAGAAGCCGGGTTGCCGCCAGGACTTCATTTACTTGGCCCCCAGCAGGCCGCTGGGTTTAACCAGCAGCACCAGCACGAAAAGGCCGAATTCCACCACCGGCACCCAACTCACCGGCATAAACGCCGGGATCAGGCCCTCCAGGCCCCCCAGGATCAGGCCCCCCAGCAGGGCCCCCAGGGGGTTGCCCAGCCCCCCGAGGACACAAATCACGAAGGACTTGAGTTCATAAGGGCCGCCGCTCAGGATGGTGAAGGGGAAGAAAGTGGCGATCAGGCCGCCGGCCACCGCGGCCAGCATGGTGCCCAGGCCGAAGCTGAGAGCCAGCACCTGGGAGGAGGGAATGCCCATCAATTCCGCGGCCCGGCGGTTGTTGGCCACCGCCCGGATGGCCTTGCCCGGCCGGGTGAAGTAGAGGAAAAGATAAAGCGCGGCGGTGAACAGGACCGCCCCCAAGGTGGCCAACAGCCTGGTGTAGGGAATGGTGAGAAAGCCGATCTCCATGGACCCCAGGGGGAAATCGATATTCTGGGGGGAGGTGCTGAAGATCGCGGTGCCCAGGCCGATGATGATCATGTTCACCGCGAAGGTGGCCAGCAGGCTGGAGAGGTGCGGCGCGTTGATCACCCGGTGCACCGCCGTCCCGTAGATGATAAATCCCGCGATCAGCCCCATGAAGGCCACCGGCACCAGGGCCAGGTAGGGATTCAGCCCCAGGTGGGTAAACAGGAGATAAGTGCCGAACATGCCCAGGGCGATGACCGGGCCGTGGGCCAGGTTGATGACGGTCATTACTCCCCAGATCAGGGTCAGGCCCATGGCGGCCACGCCATAGACAAACCCCAGCAACAGGCCATCAGTCAAAGATGATAAAAGCTGCAATCCGAGACCCTCTTGGCCCGCCGCGCCCCTCGCCGGGGCGCGACGGGCAGTAATTACTTAAAGATTACCGGGGAAAGTAATTAATGGCTTTGGCGGTCTGGGCCGCTTCCGGCCAGACGATCTGGTTGACCAGTTTGCCGTCCTTTTTCTGCCACTGGGTGTACACCATTTCGTGCCCCACCTGGAGACCGTGGGCCTTGGGGGTATTGTCGAATTTAAGGTGGCCGTAGAAGGTCATCAGATTCATGCCGTCCAGGACCTCTTTCACCTTGGCGGTATCAGTGGAACCGGATTTTTTAATGGCGTATTCGATGATCAAGCCGGCCACATAGCCGCCGGCGCTGTGGTAGGAAGGCTCTTCCTTGAACTTGGCCTTATAGGTTTTATCGAAGTCCGCCACGGAGGTGCCGAACCATTCCACGCCGGCCTTCTTGGCCGCGTCCTCGCTATATTTGGCTTCCGGCTGCCACTGGGAGGCGCCGATGACCCCTAAAGCCGCGTCGCCCAACTCCGCGAACTTGGGTTCCGGCGGGGCCACCAATAGGGCCACCATCTTGGCCTTGACGCCCTTCTCAAAGAGCTGCTTGGCGAAGGTGCTGGTATCCGCAAAGTGGCCGCCGCCCATCACCGCCTGGGTGTCCGGGGGAATCTTGTTGATGAAGGGGGCGAAGTCCGTGGCGCCGCTGTCGTATCCTTCAAACAGGGCGATCTGGTAGCCTTTGGTTTCTCCATAAGCTTTGAGCGCGTTCACCACGTCGGTGGAAAACTTGTCTTTTTCATGGATGATGGCTACTTTCTTGGCAGAGGGGTCGAGTTTTCCCAGCAGGTCCAGGGCGCCGGTGAGGTAGCGGGAAGCCGGGGTATAGGCCTGGTAAACCAGGGTAAAGCCTTTTTTATAGGTGGAATCCGAGGCCGCGCCGGCGGTGATCATAATCTTGTTGTACTGCTGGGCGATGACCGCGGCCGCGTCCGCCAGGCCGCTGCTATAGGGGCTGATAAGAAAATCCGCCTTGTCGGTGCTGATCAACTTGGTGTAGAGTTCCTGGACGCGTTCTTTTTTGCTTTCGTCGTCATAGTCCTTGGCCGCGAATTTGACCACGGTGCCGTCCGGGAGTTTCACGCCGCCGGCGGCATTCACCTGGTCGATCCAGAGACTCAGGCCGTTGATCTGGCGCATGCCTTCCACGTTGAGTTTGCCGGTGCGGGACGCGGTGTAGCCGATGACCACGGTTTTTTCGGCCGCGAAGACCGATGGGGCCGCCGGGAGCAGCAAGCCGAGAATGGTAAGGAGAACGACCGCATAAACTTTCCAGGACTTCATGTTTCCTCCTCCTCTATCGCCAGGTTGTTTTTCCCAGCCGCCCCTGGACACTGAACTAGCTCTCAAAAGCTCTCTATCGGGCGTCTAGTCGGTCAAATATATATAACATCAATGAAGAATTCAATTAAAGTTTTTGCAGCAACGTGGAATAATCAATTTATCCAAAGCTAGCGGGAGAACGGCAAGTTGGGAGGCCGGGATAATAAATCGGACAAAATTTTTTTCGACGGCCGGGAGGCCGCCATCAGATGGAGCCGGCGCCGTCGCACCATCGGCCTGACGGTGACCGGCGCAGGGAAGGTGGTGGTCCTGGCGCCCCAGGGAGCGTGCCAAGACTTCCTGCAGCAGGCCTTAATCAAGCATCGGGACTGGATTGCAGGGAAGGTGGCGGAAAGGCGGGAGGCCTGGGCCCGGTTGCGGCCCGGCGAGGTATTTTTCCAGGGGCTGGCTTACCGCCTCACGCTCCTGACGGCGGCTGCGGCGCCGGTGGCCTTGGAGGACGGGGAGATGCGGGTGAAGGCGGCGACGCGGGACGCAGCCTGGCCTCTGTTTAAGGCCTGGTGCCGCCGGGAGGCGGAGCGGCTGATCAAAGAAAGGGTCAACTATTATACCGGGGAGATGAGGGCGCCGGCGCATCGGGTGGAGCTGAAGGAGTGGAAGCGGCGCTGGGGGGAATGCCACCCCCGGGAGGCCCTGCGCTTTAACTGGCGGTTGATCCTGTTGCCTCCGGAAATTTTGGATTACGTCGTGGTGCACGAACTGGCTCACCTCCAGGCCCCGGGACACACCCCGCGCTTTTGGCAGAGGGTGGAGCAGATTTTGCCGGATTTCGGGGAGCGCCGCCAATGGCTCAACCGCTACGGCGGGCCGTTTCTTCTCTGGCGGCTAGGTTAAGTTCCAAGTTCCGGGTTCCAAGTTCCAAGTAGGTTGCGCTCTGCGCTCCATGTAATACCAATTCGCAGTCAAAAGGCGTTAAACCATAGGGGCGAACCTTGTGTTCGCCCTGAACGCTCGGGGCGAACACCAGGTTCGCCCCTACGAAAAATTGTCGTTTGATTGTGAATTGTTATAAGTGGCCCGATCTTCAAATCTACTGATGACCCAAAGGCTCCTTGAGTGACGGCACTGGCTTTCCGGTCCGGCGCACTACCGTGGCGGGCGAAGCGGCAAGAAGGCCCCCCTGCCGGTAACTAATGCGCAATCTGACACTCGACAAAAGCAGAAAAATCCAGTAAAAGGGAATATCTATCGGGTAACGGCTTCCGGCCCTACCCGCCGCATCAACGGGCTAAGGAGAATTTATGCACGAACACGCATCGGCCCGGGCAGCGCTGGCGCAGATGATCCGGAGCGGCGATCTGGAGGGGTTGCTGCGCCAGGCCGAGGGCTTCCACGGCCACCGCTGTCCCATGCTGGCCCTGGGGGTCAAGGCCGGCCAATATGCCTTGAATTATTTAAGTCCTTATGAACATGAACATGAACATGAACATGGGCATGGCCACGGTCACGGCCGGAGGCATAGCCACAGCCATCTGGGGCCGGGGGACGTGGTGGCGGTGGTGGAAGGGAGCACCTGCATGGTGGACGGCATCCAATTCGTCACCGGCTGCACCCTGGGAAATAACGGCCTGATTTTCAAGGACCTGGGCAAGGCCGCGGTGACCATCGCCCGGAAACACGACGGCGCTGCCTTGCGCTTGGCGGTGCGGGCCGATTTCCGGGAGGGGATGTTTGCCCGCTATCCCGCGGTGGTCCCCCTCTTTGAAAAAGTGATGGTGCAAAAACAGGCTACCGCCGAGGAGGGCCACCGCTTCCAGCACCTCTGGGAGGCCATCGCCCGGCGGGAGCTGGAGGTGCCCCTGGAAGAGCAGTTCCTGGTGGAGACCCTGACCCTCCGGCCGCCGGATACGGCCCGGAATGTGCAAACCGTGGTCTGCAGCCGCTGCGGGGAAGGGGTGCAGGCGGCCAAGGCCAGGCTCCAGGACGGCCGCAATCTCTGCCTGGCTTGCGCGGGGGAGGGCTTTTATATTCTCAGCGGCCGGGGCATAGAGAGCTATGCCCTGAAGAAGCAAACATGAAATCGTCGGGCGGCAGATTGATCCGGGTCTTTGCGGCCCTCGCCCTGGCCTGTTGCCTGGGGGCGGAAGCGGCCCCGGCCGCGGATTTCAGCGCCGAGGTGATCACCAAGAACGATTCCCAGGAAACCCGGGGCAAGGTCTTCTTCCACGGAGATAAAATGCGCCAGGAAGGGGAAACCATCAACATCGCCCGGCCGGATCGACGGGTGATGTGGCTGCTGGTGCCCAGCATGAAGATGGCCATGGAGGTGCCTTTTTCCCTGGCGGACTTGGGGCAGGCCATGGCGCTGCCCAAGGACAAGGGCCAGATGAAGCTGTTGGGAACGGAGAAGGTGAACGGCTACGAGACGGAGAAATTCGAAACCACCATGAAGGCCAACGGCCGGACCGTCAAGATGTTTCTCTGGGTCGCCAAGAAACTGGACAAGCCCATCAAGATGGTGAGCGAGGACGGCAAATTCTCCATGGAATACCGGGAGATCAAGGAAGGGGGGGTATCCGCCGACCTCTTCGAAATCCCCGCGGGATATCAAAAGATGACCATGCCCCAGGGGATGTCACCGGGGCTGATGCGGAAGTAGTAAGGACGGATGGTGGGTGCGGGAACACTGAGGCCCGCACACCCTATCCTTTCCCTGATCCGGCCTGATTAACAAAAGGGTCCGGATAAGTTTCATAGCCTGGAGGTCAGAGATGCTTCGATGGAAATCGAAAATCTGGCTAGGGCTCCTGCTGGCGCTGGCCTGGTGGCCCATCGCGGCCCCGGCCGCGGAGTTTGCCGGCCAGACGTTCACCCGGGAACGGCAAGCCACCGTGCTGGGCAAGATTTACGTCAAAGAGGGCAACCAGCGCCAGGAATTCATCGACGACAAAGGGCATACCATCACCATCCTGCGGCCGGACAAAAAAGTGATCTGGGTGATCCTGCCCCAGGAGCGGACGTACATGGAAATCCCTTTAAAGCCCAAGTGGCCGGGCCAGTTTATCCAGATTCCCCCGGACGCCAAGCAGAAACGCCTGGTGGGCAACGAGCGGGTCCTGGGCTATGACGCGGAAAAATACGAAGTGACCGTCACCGGCCGGGACGGCTTGGAGAAGCAGACCTACTGGGTAGCCGCCAAACTGGGGCTGCCCATCAAAATGGAAATCCCCGCCCGCCAATTTCTCATGGAATACCGCAACATCACCGAACGGAGCCTGGCGGACCGGCTCTTCGAAATCCCCCCGAGCTATAAGAAGGTGAGCATCCCGGCGCTGGAGCCGTGAGGTTGCCAGTAATCAGTAATCAGTAATCAGTGATCAGTAATCAGTAATCAGTGAATTCCATTCTTAACCGATCACCGATTACTGATCACTGATCACTCTCCCCGCTGCCGCCAACGGCGGTGGGGCGCTCTCTTTTCTTGACATCAAGCATTACATATGGTAGTGTAATACTTCATGGCGGATCAAGATTTCCTCACAATCTGTTTGCCCAAGCCTTCTTTGCGGGAGAGGAATCTTTTATCTCCGGAGCAGGCAGGCGAGCTGCAAAATATCTTCAAGACCCTGGCCAACGACACCCGGCTGCGCATCCTCCATGCTTTGGCCCGGGCGGAGGAGGCCTGTGTTTCGGAAATATCGGACCAGTTGGCCATGAAGCCCCAGGCCGTCTCCAACCAGCTGATTCGCCTGGCGGACCGGGGCATCGTCGGGGCCCGCCGCGACGGCAATAATATCTATTACCGCATCGTGGACCCCTGTGTGGTCCAACTCCTGGACCATGGCCTTTCCCTCAGTGAAGACTCGAAAGCGAGAAGCAAATGAATTTAGCCCCGGAAAGACAGCATGCTTTTGACGAAGCCCTGAATTATTTGCAGGAGGCCGCGGACCTGGAGAAATGCCGGGCCTGCGGCTGTTTTCAGCAGCTTATCCCGGCCCTGGAACAGGCTTTTCCGAACGGAGAAGGCCCCGGGGAACTTCGGGAAGCGGTGGAAAAGGCCAAGAGTTTCCTGGTGGAGCAACGTTATGACTGCCTGGGGTGCGAAGTCTGCATTCCTCCTCTCGCCCTCAATGCCCTGACCCGGGCTTTGGGCGAGGCCGTCTCCGATCTGGAAGTCTGCCCCGGGGAACAGGTGGTGGCGCGGCGGGGCTGGCCCCCTCTTCCCGGAGCCTACCAGGTGCTGCGCTACCGGGCGCCGGTGGCGGTGTGCGCCCTCACCGGCGAGGAGCTGGCGGCCGCGGTGGCGCGGGCCTCCGGGCCGGAAATTGCTTTGGTGGGAACGCTGCACACCGAAAACCTGGGGATCGAGCGCCTCATCCACAACGTCCTGGCTAATCCCCACCTGCGCTTCGTGATTCTTTGCGGCCCGGATTCCCGCCAGGCCGCGGGGCACTATCCGGGGCAGTCGTTGGTGGCCCTGGCGCAGAATGGCCTGGATGACCGGGGCCGCATCCTGGGGGCGCAAGGGCGGCGGCCCTTGTTGAAAAACCTCAGTCCCGAAGCCGTGGCTAACTTCCGGGAAGTAGTGGAAGTAATTGATCTTATCGGCGAAACCGAGGTTGCCAAGATTGTGGCCGCGGCTGAGTGGTGCGCCGCCCGCAATCCCGGACCGGCCCGGTCTCTTGCCGCCGCTCCCCTGGTTAGGCCGATCCCCGGGTATCTGCCGCTCCGGATGACGCCCGATCCTGCCGGTTTTTTTGTGATTTACGTCGACCGGGACCGGGACCTGCTGACGTTGGAGCATTATCTCAATGGGGGAGTGCTGGACGCGGTGATCGAAGGCCGCACCGCCCCGGAGGTTTATACGCCGGCCATCGACCGGGGGCTTCTCTCCCGCCTCGACCACGCCGCTTACCTGGGCCGGGAGCTGGCCCGGGCCGAAGAGAGCCTGCGTTCGGGGGAGCCTTTCATCCAGGACGCCGCGCCGGAATTGGCCGCGGCCTTCACTCCGGCCGTCGTCTCCTGCGGGCCCGCCTGCCTTGAGGCCGGGGCCTGAGGGCCATAAAGTGGCAGCCGGTGCGGCTGCCTTTATCCGCAATCCAAGACCACCCTGTCGCTAAAAGGATTCCATATATGCAACTAGGTGCCAAGCCTGTTAACTTGGCGGTAATTGCCGCCATGACGGTGGGGTTTTTATTGATTTTCGGACTGGGCCAAGGCCTCCGGGCCGCCGAAACGGCCCCATCACCCCAGGCGGTTCTGGGGGTTGATGAGTTCATGAAGAATGTGGACCGTTACCGGGGCAAAGTAAGCCTGGAAGGGGTGGTGAGCGCGGTCGCACCGGAGCAGCAGGCGCTTTCCCTCATCGACTGCGGGGAATTCCAGGCCTGCGGCGTCACCACCTGTGCGCAACTGACCTTGCCGGTGCAATGGCCCGGCCCCCTGCCCCAAGTGGGCGACCGGGTAAGGATCGACGGTAAGGTCCAGGAAGTCCAGGGCAAGCTCATGTTTGTGGCCGAGAAACTGGAGAAGGTGAGCCGGCAGTGAGGGCAAAGCTAAAGAAACTCCCGCGTTTCCTGCTGCCCCTGGCGGTTTTTCTGGCAGTGGCGGCGGCGCACTATGTCTGGTCGGGCCTCTTCCCGGAAGTGGACCCGGCCCAGGCCCGGTGGGCTTCCCTGCCCGGGGCGGATCCCTCCTGGCTTAAACGCTATATTGAGACCCAGGGCTACTGGTTGGGTTACTCCTACGCCCTGTCCCTGGCCTTTGCAGCCGCGGCCCTGCGCCGCTACCGGGAAGACCGGTATTGCTCGACCCAGACTCTGGCTCTCGGGGGGCTGACTTTCTCGGGCTTCCTGGCGCTGGCGGGCTGCTTCCTGGCGGGGTGCTGCGGCTCCCCCATGCTGGTGGTTTACCTGGGCCTCTTCGGAGCCTGGTTTCTGCCCCTGGCCAAGCCGTTGGCGGCCTTGGTTACCACCATTTCCATCATCGGGGCCTGGTGGTGGATGAACCGGCGTTACCAACAAATTACTTTACCGGCAGAACCCGCCCCGGCTTCCTCCCGGAACCCTCAATGCCGTTCAAGTTCCTGCCAATGCAGATGAGTTCAAGGTTAAAGCTCCTGGTCTTATCCAGGCGTTGAAAATTTCAAAGTTTCCCTTAGGGGCGAACCAGGTGCTCGCCCAGACGCATTCAGGGCGAACACCTGGTTCGCCCCAACAAATACCTTTTTGATTCCAAATCGGTATCAGTTGCCAGGGCCAGAGTCTTCAATCTTTTTCTGACCACTGGCCACTGGCTACTTCTATCCCCGCCGCCGCCAGCGGGGGCCGGCGGGGGTGTCGATGATCTCGACGCCCTTCTCCGCCAGTTCGTCCCGGATGCGGTCGGCCTCGGCCCAATTTTGGCGCTGCCGGGCCTCTTCCCGCTCTTCCAGCAGGGCCTCCACGGCCGCGTCCCGGTGGGGGTGGGGCGGGGTCATCACTCCCAGGATTTCATCCAGTTCCTCGAGGCGGGAGAGGATCGCGCCCGCGTCCCCATGCCCCAGACGGCCCCGGTCGATCTCGGCGTTCAAGTCCCCCACCAGGGCGAAGATGGCGGACAAGGCCCGGGAGATGTTCAGGTCGTCGTCCAGCGCGGCGACGAATTCTTTTTTGAGGAGAAAGAGGCGTTCCTCCAGGTGGGCCTGGGGGGAGCCTTCCCCGGCGATGAGGGTGAGGCGCTGCACGAAATGGTCCAACCTGGCCCGGGCCGCGGCCGCGGATTTGAGATTGGCCGGGGTGTAGGCCAGCGGCTTGCGGTAATGGGTGGCTAAGAGAAAGTAGCGCAGGTCCCGGCCCTTAAAACCCTGGGCCAGGAGTTCCCGGACCGCGGCGGGGCCGTCCTCTTTCAAGGGCCGGCCTTCCTGGAGGACCCGTTCGCAGTGCAGCCAGGAGCGGGCCAGGGGTTTGCCAGTGGCCGCGGTGAACAGGGCGTTTTCGTTTTCCTCGTGGGGAAAAAGCGACTCGATGCCGCCCACGTGGAAGTCCACGCTCTGGCCCAGGTGTTTGAGCGCCATGGCCGCGCACTCCAGATGCCAACTGGGCCGCACCTTACCCCAGGGGGTGGTGAAATAGAGGCCTTTTTTCAGTTCCCCCAGCTTGGCCCGTTTAAACAGGGTGAAATCCCGGGGGTTTTCCTTGGCGTATTCGTCCAGGTCCACGGTTTTGCCCACTTTGATCTTGCTCAGGTCCACCCGGGAGAGGCGGCCGTAATCCTTGAAGCGGGAGATGTCGAAGTAAACCGAGCGCAGCTTCTCGTAGGCAAAGCCCTTCTCCAACAGGCGGCGGGTGAGGGCCACCATGTCCTCGACATGCTCCGAGGCCAGGGGATAGAGGTTCCCCTCCTGAATCCCCAAGGTTTCCAGGTCTTGTAAAAACTCCTTCCGAAAATGCCCGGTGAAGTCGGCCAGGTTCTGGCCCGCGGCCGCGGCCCCGGCCAGGGCCCGGTCGTCCAGGTCGATCAAGCTCACCACCTGGCGCACCTTAAAGTCCCGGAAGCGCAGATAACGCTGGAGCAGGTCGGCCACCGCCAGGCGGCGGGCCACCCCCAGGGACAGCGGCGCGTTCAGGGCCGGGCCGTCGGTGAAGATGGTGGCTTCCCCGGCCCGGGCCGGGTCGAAGGCCTCCTTGGCCCGGGCCAGGGTGTTGTAAAACTGGAGGCTGGGGGCTTCCTTGGCGGTGAACAGGGGGGTGGAGAGATAACGCTCCCCGCTGTCCGGGGCGATGGCCACGATGAGACCGGATTCCAGCTCCCGGGCCTTGCGGATGGCCACGGCCACCGCCGCGCCGGAACTCATGCCCAGAAAAAGTCCCTCCTGGCGGGCCAGGCGCCGGGCGGTTTCGAAGCCTTCTTCGTCCTCCACGTGGACGATCTCGTCGGCCTGGGTCTTGTCGAAGATCCCCGGCTTATAAGACTCCTTCATGTTTTTAAGGCCCTGGAGGGCGTGCCCCAGGTAAGGCTCCACCCCCACCACCTGGATGGCGGGGTTGAACTCCTTCAGGTGCCGGTAAATGCCCATGAGGGTGCCGGTGGTGCCCATGGTGGCGATGACATGGGTCACCCGGCCTTCGGTCTGCTCCCAGAGCTCCCGGGAGGTGCCCTGGTGGGCCGCGGGGTTGAAAGGGTTGTTGAACTGGTCCGCCAGGAAGTATTTCTCCGGGTTTTCCCGGGTGAGGCGGTAGACTTCTTCGATGGCCCCGTCGGTGCCCAGGTGCGCGGGGGTGAGCAGCAGCTCCGCGCCCATGGCCTGGAGGATGCGCTTGCGCTCCAGGCTGGCGGACTCCGGCATGGCCAGAACCAGGCGGTAGCCCTTGACCGCGGCCACCATGGCCAGGCCGATGCCGGTGTTGCCGCTGGTGGCCTCGAGAATGGTCTTCTCCGGCGTCAGCTCGCTGGAGGCCTCTGCGGCTTCGATCATGGCCAGCGCGGGGCGGTCCTTGACGGAGCCCCCGGGGTTGAAATACTCCAGCTTGACGTAAATTTCCACGTTGGGGTTGGGGTTGAGGCGGTTTAAGCGGACGATGGGCGTGCGTCCGACCAACTCTAAGATATTGCGGGCTTTCCCGTTCATGGCTGCTCTGACAGACTAGACCTCACGCAAAGGCGCAAAGGCGCAAAGAGAGACGCAAGTATATAGTTCTAGGAAAAAATCACTCCGGGCCACAGGACCCCGCGGGACAGCTTGAGGGAGCCTCCCCGGCTTCCTGAAGCAGATAACTATTTATTACATTAATCAGGGTTAAAACAAAATACCGCCGGGGCTCCGGCTCGTTCTCCATGGCCTCCAGCAGACGGCTGATGAGGGCCAGGACCACCATGCCCGCCTCCGGAGGGGTGATTTTTTCCTGGGTGAAGCGCTCCAAGATTTCGTTCACCAGGGGGCGGACCCGCTCCGCCATCTCCAATTCCCGGGTTAATCCTTCCTGCTCGCTCATTGCCAGATCCTTATCCGGAGTCCGGGCCAGGCCCGGAAATTTGGCTGACCGTACCACATTCCCGGAGCAAATGCAATTGCAGCCGCGGCCGGGTTCCGGGGAGAAAGAATTCTTTAATTTCGGTTAATCTTTTGAATCACCTAGTCGATATTAAATCTAGGGGAAAAAAGCAAGCCTGATCCGGAGCCCAGCAGAACTCCGGAGGCAACCCCTGAAGAAGGACCTGAGGAGCGGCAATCTTATGACCGGCATGGACCATATCAAGACCATCAAGAGCCTCATCGGCCAGACCCCGTTGATCATCGACCCCGAGAGGGACGGCAGCCGCTTTCAGAACGCCCTGGCCGGCCTCCCCACCGGCAAACTGGAGAACTTCTACCAGAGCTTAAGCTCCGAGGAACGCCGCCGCTTTCATTATGCCGCCAATGTCTGCCTGGGCTATGACAGTTGGTGCCAGCTCTACAAAAGCCTGGTGGTGACGTCCACCCAGGAACGGCTGGCGTCGCGTATGGAGGAGGCCTATGCCAACAAGTCTGAAGACCTCCGCCGCCGGGAAGCAGACCTGGAGGAGGAGCGCCTCTCCATGGGAGAGCAAATCATGGTCCTGGAAACGGAGAATAAGGCCCTGCTCAAGGAAAACTACGAGTTGACCATGGAACTCGATAACCTCCGCCAGGAAAAGGGGACGCTCTTAGACCAGCAACAGCAGATGCAGGAGATGGTGGAGCGCTACCGCCGCCTCATCGCCGATCTCAAGGGCCTGCTGGTCAAGTCGGGCCCCCCTTCTTCCCAACGGAACTAAACCGAGTGACATAATCTGTTGCACCTAAGCGCCCTCTGTGTTTCGAAAAAAATGAATCACCGCAGAGACGCAGAGGGCGCAGAGATTAAAAAGAATCTCCCCATCCCGGTTTCCGGGGTGGGGAGATTTTTTCATTCCGCATTTCATTTCGCGGGTAAAAAAAAATTTCGCCTCAAAACAAAGGTTTTTCATAGCGAACGCCCTGAACGTTCGGGGCGAACACAAGGTTCGCCCCTAAGGATTAACGCGTTTTATACCATTCTCCACCTTCTCCACTTCGTGCAGCCGGTCCTTGGTGAGGTCCGCCTGATAAAACTCCTGGTTCTGGGGGAGTAACAAGGAAAATCCCGGCAGGGTGTCGATCTGGGCCGTCAGGTGGTCCAGGGCCAGGTCCTGGACGTGGCCGCCCTGGGTGCGGTCTTTGGTGAGGAAGTGGAAGTGCCAGCCCGGGACCGGGACGGTCTTGAGATAGGCCGGGCAGTAAAAACCCACCAGCGTGCCCTCCACGTCTTTTAAAGGAAAGACCGCCTGTTTCTTCACCACCTGCACCAGGGGCTGATAAGGGGGAGTCTGCCGGGGCACCGAGCGGACCTTCACCTCTTTAAACCGGCCCTCGATTTTCACCGCAAAAAAGAGATTTTTAGAAGGCAGGGCCTGGTCCAGCAGGGCCGTCATGGCGTTGAAACTGCCGGCCTGGGGGAGGGCCAGGGTTTGGTCGGCTTTGAAAAAAGTCACCGCGGCCAGGGGGGTTTTCATGTCGTCCGCGACCGGGTAGACCTTGCCGTCGGTTTTCAGTTGATACACCTTCCCCTCCAGGACCACCATTTCGCCGTCCAGGTTGTTGAAGGTCCCCAACCCGAAGTCCCCCCGTTTCTTCAATTCGGCTATGTTCAGGCCGCCTTCGTAGAGCCCGGCGAGGAGGGCGTCGAAGGTGGAGTATTGGAAGAGGACTTCACCGGTGCGGGCGGCCTGGGGGGAAAGGAGCGAAAGGGCAAGGATAATTAGTAAGGATTGAAAGGTTTTTAGACGCATGAAAGTATCCTCTTTCTTATATTCATTGCTAAAAGTTTTTGCCACCCCCTAGCCCTCTCCCCCCCGAGGGGGAGAGGGAATTGCTTGGCATATTCACAGGATACAAACTTATTGGTAAATGAAAAACCTTCGCTGAGGATGAGAGGGAATAAAGAAAATATTTTTGACACTTGCCTTATTATTCATAAATTAAAAGCTCTCGTCGAGCCTCAAGAAACTCTTCCAACTCCCCCTGCCAGGCGGCTTCCAGGTGGGAGACCGGTGTGCCCTGATCCAGGGCCTCCCGGATGGCCGCGTCGCCCGTGAGGAGATCGATGGGCAGGCGCTCGGTTTCATACTCATAGGGCGGCCGGCGCCAGGCGAACTCTTGGGGATACAGCTCCCGAAGGGCTCCCAGGAGGGCCAGGGTGGTGAAATAGGGTTTAAAGGCCAGGCGGTCGGTGACGTGGAGTTGGAAGCCCCGGCATAGCTCCCCGGCCCATTTGTGGAAAGTGGGCTCGAAGGAGGCCTCCCGCAGCACCACGCCGGGGAGGGGAGTCTTCGCCAGGCGGTCCTGGATGCGGGCCGGTTCCAGGAAGGGCGCGCCCCAGAGTTCGAAGGGGCGGGTGGTGCCCCGGCCCTCCGAGAGGTTGGTGCCCTCCAGGAGCACCTGGCCGGGATAGACGACGGCGCTGTCCAGGGTGGGGAGATTAGGGGAAGGCAGCACCCAGGGGAGGCCGGCGGCGTCCCAGTAATCCCCCCGGCGCCAGCCCCGGGCCGGAATCACCACGAGATCGCAGCCCAGGTTTTGGGTGGCGTTATAGTACCGGGCCAGCTCCCCCAGGGTCAGGCCGTGGCGCATGGGCAGCGGATAAGGCCCCACAAAGGAGGCCCATGGGGGCCTAAGCATATTCCCCTCCACCTGGACCCCGCCGATGGGGTTGGGGCGATCCAGGACCGCGACTTTAACGCCCGCGGCGGCCGCGGCCTCCATGACCTTGGCCACGGTGGCGGCAAAGGTGTAGACCCGGGTGCCCACGTCCTGGAGATCCACCAGGATGGCGTCGATCTTTTCCAGGGAGGCGGCGGGGGGAGTCATGCGGGGGCCGTATAAGCTGATCACCGGCAGCTTTAAGACGGCATCCCGGAAATCCGGGGAAGAGATCATGTTGTCCTGCTTCTCCCCCAAAAGACCATGCTGGGGGCTGAAGAGGACTTGCAATTGGCCGGAAAAACGCCGGGCGAGCAATTCCCGGGCGGACTCCAGATGCGCCGACACCGCGGCCGGATGGCTCAGAAGCCCCAGGCGGGCTCTTTGGACCCAGGAGGGAGGATCGTGAATGAAGACGTCTAAGCCTGAAATGACTTGGGCCATATTAAAATTACTTAAATGGGCCGCGACTAGCCTCAAGAGGGAGGGGTAAAGCTCTCAATTTATGAAGCAGGAGCCATGGCAAAGTGACGTTTTCTCTGACCCCTGACCCCTGACCCCTGATCCCTGGCCCCTGCTCCCTAAAACTCCGCCTCTTCCCTTTTCACCACCGGGCGCAGCATGAGGACCACGTCGTGGGTCACCCCGTCTTTGCGGATAAAATAATCGTCCAGGGTGGCCCTGATCTCGAAGCCTTTGGCCCTGAAGGCCTTGATCACTTTTTTGTGGTCGGCCAGGACTTCCGCTTTCAGCCACTGCAAATTATATTTCAGAGCCAGGGCGATCAGCTCTTCCAGCATCATGGAGCCAAGCCCCTGGTTGCGGAAAAGCCGGGAGACGAAAATCCGCACTTCCCCGATATGTTTGGAGGCATGCTTGCCTCGGTGGAGGGTGGCGTCGGCAATGAGGCGGTTATCCGCCATATCCACGGCCACCAGGGGCAGGATCTTGCGGTAATCGATGCGGTCGATCCAGGAATTGACCAGCTTTACATCCTTGACGTCCTGCTTCAAAAAGCGGGTATCTTCGTCTGGGGCTTCCTGGAATAATTTGATGAGGCCCTCCCGGTCGTTCTCGTTGAGGAAGCGGAACATCACCCGTTTGCCGTTGCTCAGGGTCACAAACTTGCGGTAAGCCAAATAATTAATCATTGCCGGCCCCGGAAAAGGGATTTACCGCTCATAATAGCGGGTTCAAGGGATTTGTCAAGGCAACCGCCGGTCTAATGAACGACAGGGAACTCTTGGGAAACGGCGCTGATTATGAGCGCCCGCTGATCCCCCGAGAGTATTTAACTTTTGGGTAACATTTTGAAAACACACTATAAATAATTTATTTAAAGTGTTTTTGAACTGAATTTCGAGGGATACCGATTTTTTACCCCTATTTTTTTTCCTCCCTATGAAAATCGAGGGAAAAGCCAGGATAAGCGAGATTGAAAATTGGGGAGGGGAACCGGGTGCGGCTTAGAGGCGTCAAACCTCATGCTCAGCCGCTTTTATCTTTCTGAAATTATTAATTAAGTTATTAACAAAAATAAATTCCCCCCATTGCTTGGCCTGGGCCGGGGGCAGCCCCCGGGGAGAAGCAAGCTAGGTTAATCTAAATTTGGCTCCACCTCCTTTGACCTGTTTCGGGAAAAAAGGCTATTATTCCCTTCACCAGCAGCGGCCCTCAATCTGAAAGGAGAATTATGATAGGTATCTGGGAACAGGTCAAGGCTTTGCTTCGAGAAGAAATTTCACCTTCCGGCTTCCAGCTTTGGATCGAGCCCCTGGGGGTGGTCCCCGAGGGAGAAGGCGAGCTGAATCTGACCTGTCCCAACCCCTTTGCTCTCCGGTGGATTAAGTCCCACTACCTGCAGTTCATCCGCCAGGCCATGTCCCAGGCGTGCGGCCTCGAATTGCCGGTGAGATTATCCCTGCTCCCCGGCGGGCAGAAGGCCCAGAATCCGCTCCCGGTTCCTCAAAAGGATTTGCCGCTGATAACCGAGAAGCGGATCGGCGGCGCCCCTTTCAACGGCAGATTCACCTTTGAACAATTCGTGGTGGGGTCTTCCAACCGCCTGGCCTTTCAAGCCTCCAAAGCCCTGGCCCGGGACGATACTTTTTACAACCGTATTCTCTTCCTGAATGCCGGTCCCGGCCTGGGCAAGAGCCATCTGTCCCAGGCGGTGGGCAATTTTCTGTCCCAGGCTGCGCCCCACGGCCGGGTGCACTATCTCTCCGCGGAGACTTTCGCCAACGAAATGGTGCGGGCCCTGAAAAACGGGCGTATGACCCAATTCAAGGAACGCTACCGCCAGGATTGCGAGGTGCTGCTGCTGGAGGAAGTCCAGTTTTTAAGCGGCAAGGAAAAGATCCAGGCGGAGATGTGCTACACCCTGGATACCCTGATGAGCCGGAAACGGAAGCTGGTTTTTACCAGTTGCTACCTGCCCGGGGAGATCAGCCAGCTCTCCCAGGAGCTGCGCTCCAGGCTCACCGCGGGGATTATCACCCCCATCGGCCCGCCGGATTTTCCCACCCGGGTCAATATCCTGGCCAAAAAGGCCGAACACCGGGGCGCCCAGGTGGCGGGGCCGATTCTGGAGTATCTGGCGGAGTATGTCACCGAGGACGTGCGCCGTCTGGAGAGCGCCATCGACGGCCTGATGGCCCGGTCCACCTTACTGCAGCAGCCTTTCAGCATGCGCCTGGCCGAAGAGGTGCTCCAGGACCTGCAAGCGGTGGAAGCCCGCTTGAGCGTGCCGGAGATCCAGAAGATCGTGGGGGATTACTACCGGGTGAGCCTGCCGGAGATGCTGGGCCGGTCCCGCCAGAAAAAGCTGGTCCAGGCCCGGCGCCTGGCCCTGTATTTCTGCCGCGTCTACACGCAAAAAACCGTGGTGGAGTTGGGGAGGTTGTTCCATCGGAGCCACGCCTCCGTGGTCCATGCCCTGCAGACCCTGGAGAGGGACCGCAAGACGCAGCCCCGGCTGGCCCAGGAAGTACAATTGCTGGAGGGTAAACTGGCGCAGGCCCAGGTCAAGGGGGGGTGGAAGAGAGCATCCACTCTTCGCAGCGATGCTTGATCACCCGGCCTTCCACGATGAAGACAATGTCCTCGGCAATATTGCTGGCCAGATCGGCGATGCGCTCCAGGTTGCGGACGATTATGACAAAGTGATGGAGCCGCATCACCCAGCGTGATTCCTGGATCATACAGTTCAGGATCTTCTGGATATACTCGTCGTCCAGGAGGTCCACCTCCACATCCCGCTGACAGACCCGGATGGCCAGCCTGGGGTCTTGCTGGACGAAGGCGTCGATGCTGGTGCGCACCATCCCTAAGGCGATTTCCGCCATCACCTTGAGATCGATGGGAAGTTCCACGGGTTCCCGGCTATTAAGCTCCAAAGCCCGTTCCGCAATGTTCACCGCCTGATCGCCGATGCGCTCCAGTTCGGTGGCGATGCGCATGGCCGCGGTGATCAGCCGCAGGTCCGTGGCCAGGGGCTGGCGCAGGGCCAACAGTCTCAACCCCTGGTCATCAATGGCCAACTCCATGCGGTTGAGGTTGATATCGTCGGTGATTACTTCCCGGGCCAGTTCGGAATTGCGTTCCATGACCGAGACCATGCTTTTGCCCACCGCCACTTCCGCCATCTCCGCCATACGCAGGAGATTCTGCTTCAGGCTCTCCAATTCCTGGTCAAACTGCCGGGATAATCTCGCAGGAGTTGCCATTACATCCCTCTCCAGAATATCTTCCTTGTACCTGCATATATTACTATAATTCGGTCTAGAGAAAAAGAATATTAAAGCGATTTTGCAAAAACTTACACGTTTTTGGCAAAACCTCCCGGGAATTTGCTTGATCTCCAATTTTTTTCCTCTATTGTGCAGGAAAATACAGGAGAGTCGAGCCTGGTGTCCGCCTCGGACGTCCAGGGCGGACACCAGGTTCGCCCCTACGGGTATTACATTTCTGACTGCAACTTGGTTTGGTATTAGCAGTGGGGGTCCTGCCCTCCCGGTCCCAGGGACCCTGCCGCTTCACAACTTATGTTTGGACGAGCGATGGGAAGATGAAAATTGCGGTGATCGGCCCCGGCGCGGTGGGGTGTTTGCTGGCCTTCTTCCTGGCGGAGGCCGGAGAGGACGTTCATCTGGTGGATTACCGCCCGGAACGGGCCGCGTTCTTGCAGGAGCAGGGCATCCGCCTCCAGATTCCGGGAGGGAAAAGCCGCACGGTTCCCGTGCCCTGCCGCCTACCCGGGGAAGCCGGGCCTGCGGATCTGGCCGTCATGGCCGTCAAGGCCCATCAGACTGCGGCCGCGGCCCCATCGCTGCCTCTGCTGCTGGCCCCCGGGGGGTTGGGCTTAAGCCTGCAGAACGGGCTGGGGAACCTGGAGGCCATGGCCCGGGTGCTGGGTCCGGAGAGGTTGCTGGCCGGGATTACCTACCTGGGGGTCACCCTCCTGACGGCAGGGCAGATTATCTACGCCGGCAAGGGAGAGGTGCTCGTCGGGGCGCCCCCGGGATCGCTGGTGACCGCGGCGGCAACCGAGGAGGTGGCGGCTCTCTTCCGGCGAGCCGGGTTTACCTGCCGGCCCGTGCCGGACATTGAGAACCTGCTGTGGGATAAGCTGATGATCAACGCGGGCATTAATCCCTTGACTGCGCTGCTCCGGGTCCCCAACGGCGCGTTGCCGGACTTGCCGGAGGCCTGGTCCCTGGCGGTGGCCGCCGCGGCCGAAGTTCAGGCCGTAGCCCAAGCCCGGGGGCTGGCCGTCAGCGGCGACCCGGCGGAACGCCTGCGCCGGGTCTGCACGGCCACGGCCCGGAACCGCTCTTCCATGCTCCAGGATATCCTTGCCGGCCGGCCCACGGAAATCGCGTCCTTAAACGCCCAGGTGACGGAGAGGGGGACGGCATCGGGGGTGGAGACTCCGGTTAATGACCTGCTTACCCGGCTGGTGCGGGCGTTGGAGGGGTCTACGTCTTTCCGGGTAGGATAACAAATGCAAAGGGAAGAATTAAGGTTCCCGGCTCTGTCTCAAATAGTTCAAAGTTCAAGGTTCAAAGTTAAGGACTTGAACTTAAAAAGCTTTAAATAACCGTAAACCGGATAGGGGCAGGAAGGACCGGTTGAATACCCGGTCCCTCCTTCCTCCGAACCGTTTAGTAGGTTCTTGCGTCTTGCTTTGCGCCGCTGCGTCTTTGCGTGAGGCTTCTTTGTCATAGACAGAGACACCCGGATATTTTTTCCCGGCTTAAAGCCCCCCATTCCCCGTTATTGATTGGGATTGGAAACCACGCAGTAGCTGGAATCTTCTCCATTGTAACAGGCCTGGTAGTAGTTGCCGTTGTCGTAATAGTAAGTCTGGTTGTTGACGATCATGGGCTGGGCGGAGGAGGACAGAGAGCCCACCACCGCGCCCACGGCCAACCCCGCGGCCGCGCCGGCGGCCACTCCGCCCCAACCGCCGCCGTAGTATCCTCCCCAACCGCCGCCGCCGTAAACGTTGACGTTTCTATTGTAATTGATGTCTCGATTGTACTCGTGGTTATGCCAGTCCGGATGATGGTCCGGTCCCGGATGCGGGCCGGGATGGGGGCCGGGTCCGGGTTCGGGACGCCGGCCGCCATTCCATCCCCCTTCATGCCGGAAACTGCCGCCGCCGAAGCCGTCGCCCCGGCCGTAGCCGCCCCCATGGTAGCCGCCCCCGTGTCCGCCGCCGCCCCCGTGCCCGCCGCCGCCCCCGTGCCCGCCGCCGCCCCGGGCCTGCGCCTCCTGGGTGAGGACGGGAAAGCCCGCCATTAACAGCACCAATAATCCCACCGCCAGCAGACGGTTGAAATGCGCGCGCCTCATGACTTGTCTCCCTTCTTCTTCGGCTTCGCCTTCTTGGGGGCCGGGGTGTCGCTGCTCTTCACCGGCAAAAACTTGATCTTCTGGGCCCCGGGGGGCGGCGAAAAGGTAAAAAAGTTGTCCGCAAATACCGGGGAGAAATTCCAATCGGAGAAATAAGCGGTCCATTGGGGGGAGTGGGGCAGCTTCTTCTGGGTAATCACCATCTTTCGCATCACTGGCTTATCCCCGGCTTCGATCCAGACCTGGTAATGGATATCCTTCCGGTCGAAGGCCAGATGATGGCAGGGCACCCCCCTGACCTTATGCAGGCCCACGTAGAGGGCGTGGTCCACGTTCTTGCCGGCGCGGTCGCAGAGCCGGACGCCTCCCAATTCGGCCAGCCCCACTTTCAGGCCGTGATCCTTAAAGGCCTTCTCCAGGGCCGCGTCGATATCTCCGGCCGCCTCGATGACGCCGTAATGATTCTTAAATTTATCATAAAGGGTGAGGGTCTTGCCGTCGAACATCAGCAGCTTGGCCTCCAGGTCGCCGCTCCCGTCCAGGCGCAGCCTGTCGGGACGCTTAAAGGAAGCAGTGATCTCCTGGCCGAACTGCAGCTTCTTGCCGCCCTGGTAGACCCGGTCGTTGGCAATCTCAGCCTTGAAGGAGAACTGGGGTTGGTTTTTGAGAAATCCGCAGCTCTTACTGAGTACGGCCTTGGGATCGGGAATCGGCTCCTTGGCCGCCGGCGCCGCTGGAGCTGCCGGAGCTGCCGGAGCTGCCGGAGCCGCCGGGGCCGCGGCCTTGGGAGGCTGCGCCGGGGCTTTTTCCTGGCCGAAACCGGGAAGGGGGGCAACCAGGATGCAGACTGCCAGCAGACACAGCCCCCAGGAAATCTTTTTGCCCATAATGTTCCTCCTTATGGATAGTTGCCTTTAATCCACCGCCTTATTTCCTTTGAACGGTGATACGGATAACGAAATTTTCATTCCCTTTATTATCGGCCCTCACGGCCGGGTTCATGAACCAAGAATGGGGCCGATTTCTGAGCCTAGGGCGATATCGGGCTTAAGCTTAGGGCCGGAACTGCCGAAAGAACCACCAGCACCAAATTTTGTTTAAAAGCTAAAAACCTCTTTGAATCCAAAAAGGATTTCACGTAGTTTAGCACGAAAGCCTCTTTGAATTCCAAGCAATTTAAAGGACCAACTGCCCCAGCGAAGAACCGGGTTACCTGTCATTTTCAACTTGGGAGGCTCCATTCATGAAAAGGTTTATCTCCTTATTATGCGGCCTCGCTCTCGCTCTGGGCGCGGCGCAGGCTCCCGAGGCCTGCACCAGCATCCGCATAGAAGGCCTCAAGGACGTTAAGGCTCTTAAGACCATCGTCGGCGGTAAAGTGGTTTACGAGGCGAAGTAGAAACAGTGTTTAGCGGGACAGGCTTTCCAGCCTGTGCAGGGTTTCCGGCACGGCCTGGAAAGACTGTGCCACCGATTTGCAAACTTGTTGCTTTTCTGGAGGCAGCCTTATGCAACAATGGAAAAGGACTACCCGGCCTTGCCGGGCAGTTGCCATCTTCCTGATTATTGTCTTCTTTGCCATCGGCCCGATTTCCCCGGTTAAGGCTGCGGAATTCGGCACCGGCGTTTATATGTTGGGCTATCAAAGCTCCATGGCCGGTTACCTGCCCGAACCCGGTTTCTATCTCCGCAACGACTTTTATGTTTATCAGGGCAGCGCCCAAATCCTGCCCTTTTCCGGCCGCGTCGAGGTGGATCTGCGCAGCCGCACCATCACCGACCTGGTGGCGGGGACTTACGTGACACCCCTGAAAATCTTCGGAGCCAACTACGCCCTGGGGGTCATCTGGTCTTCGGTGACCAATACCTTTCTGAAAGGCTCTCTGGCCGTGGATACCAGATTTCCTCTCCTCAACCGGTTTCTCTCCCGCAGCGAGGAAGGGAGCTACACCGGGGTGTCGGATCTGGTGATTACCCCCGTCAATCTCGGCTGGCACCTGGGCAACTTTCACATCATGACCTTCTTTAACTTCTACGCGCCGGTGGGCTCCTATAACGCCGAGAGGCGGCTGAATACGGGCCTGAACCGCTGGGCCCTGGAGCCCAACGTGGCGGTCACCTGGCTGCAGCCTAAACGGGGCCAGGAAGTCTCCATTTCCATGGGATGGACTTTTAACGTCCAGAATCCCGCCACCCGGTACACCACCGGCCAGGAATTCCATCTGGAGTACTTCCTGGGCCAACACCTGCCCTGTGGTTTCACCCTGGGGCTGGCCGGCTATATCTACAACCAGATGACCGCGGACACCGGCTCCGGCGCGACTCTGGGCGCGTTTCACGGCCAGACCATCGCTCTCGGCCCCTGCCTCACCTTCAACGGCAAGATCGCCGGGCACTCCATCGGCCTGGGGACGAGGTATTATAACGAACTCAAGGTCAAGAACCGCTTCGACGGCCAGGCGGCTTATCTGACCTTCACTCTGGGAATTTAATGGAATTTTAAATATCCTTTTCCCAGTACCGATAAATATAGTAACGCCTAACTTTGGGTTCTCGGTTCCGGGTTCTTGTTTTTGGGAAAAACGGACCCCAGACCCCAAAACCCAGAACCCTATTTGGGTGAGATATCGATGTCTTTGAACTGGAAGGCGGCGCTTCTCTGTTTCGCCTTATTCTCCCTGCCTTTGCCGGCCTCTGCCGCGGTTTATGAAGTGGGTCCGGGCAAATCATACGTCAACATCGGCGAGGTTCCCTGGGAAAGCCTGGGCCCGGGGGATCAGGTGCTGATTTATTGGCGTCCCGAGCCTTACCGGGAGAAGTGGGTCATCGCCGTTCAAGGGACGGAGCAGCAACCCTTCATCGTCCGGGGGGTGGCCAACGGCAGCGGAGAACTCCCCGTCATCGACGGCAATGGGGCCGCCACCCGCAGCAGCCTCAATTTCTGGAACGAGGAGCGGGGCGTCGTCAAAATCGGCGGGGCCAACACCCCCGCAGTGGACGTGCCGGCCTGGATTGTGCTGGAAAACCTGGACATCCGCAGCGCCAGGCCGCCTTACCAGTTTACCGGACGGCACGGGGTCACGGCTTATGCGGACAATGCCGCATCGGTCTACGTGGAAAACGGCCAAAATGTGGCCATCAGAAACTGCGTCATCCAGGATTCGGGGAACGGTCTCTTTGTGTCCGCGGCCTCCCGGAATGTCCTCATCGAGGGCTGCTGGATCTACGATAACGGCATCGAAGGCAGCATCTATCAGCACAACACTTACACCGCCGCGCTCGGCATAGTATACCAATTCAACCACTTCGGGCCTTTGCGCGCCGGCTGCGGGGGCAACAACCTCAAGGACCGCTCCGCCGGTTTGGTGGTGCGCTATAATTGGATTGAGAGCGGCAACCGGCAACTGGACCTGGTGGACGCCGAAGACAGTTCGGAGCTGGTTGATGATCCCAGCTACCGGCAAACCTTCGTGTACGGCAACATCCTCATCGAACCCGACGCCGCGGGGAATTCCCAGATCGTCCACTATGGCGGCGACAGCGGCAATACCGGCATCTACCGCAAAGGGGTCCTCTACTTTTACCACAATACCATTATTTCCACCCGCAGCGGCAATACCACGCTGCTGCGCCTGTCCACCAACGATGAGACCTGCGACTGCCGCAACAACATCGTCTGGACCACCGCTGCCCCGGGCCGTCTCGCCCTGGTTGATGCCTCCGGAGTATTGCATCTTCAGAGCAATTGGCTGAAGTCGGGTTGGGTCAACAGCCACAGCGGCCTCACAGGGACTATTTATAACGACGGCGGCAACCTGGGCGGCGACAGCCCGGGGTTCGCAGATGCAGCCAATCAGGACTTCCATCTGCTTTCCCGGTCACCGTGCGTCAACGCCGGCGCCGCTTTGCATCCCGAGGCCTACGCTTCGGCTTATCAGTACGTCAAACATCGTCGCTCCGAGCCTCGCCCCGGAAACGGCAAGCCGGACCTGGGAGCCTTTGAGCTCCGGGCATCGGCTCTGTTGCCGGCAATCTGGCTTCTCCAGGAATAAGGGGAAACGCCAAAAGGGGAAAATAGAGACAACTATTTGAAATTAATTAATTTATAATCTATCTTAATTAATTGACATATTCTTGCCGATATGATTTAGTGACTACAGGAGAATAAGGCAAACGAGTTGGGCACGGCCAGGCCAGGCTGCCCTTAATCAAGCTTAAGGACATTTGTTAAAGGAGGCAGAAATGAAAACCCGGAAAGCCTTTTTTGTCTTGCTAATGTTAGGTCTTGCGGCAGCCCTTGGCGTCGGCGCGGCCCATGCCGCTCCCTTCACCTGTACGGTGGACGCGGTGGGACCTTATGGCATTAGCGCAGATACCGGTTTCGCCTATATTTACCTGACCGACGTTGGTGGCACCTTTGCCAACCAGAAATGCAAGATTTCCGGCGGTCCTGCTAATCGCTGCAAGGAATTTCTGGCTGCGGCCTTGACCGCGATTGCCAGCGGCAAACAAGTAACTGTCAACCTCACCACGACAGCCACTCCTGTGGTCACCTCCATCTTAGTTCTGAAATAACGGGGATTAGGTATTACCCGCACCCAAAACTGGAAGATTAGGGCAAATGCCCTAATCTTCCAAAAGCCGGAGACCCTCGGTAACCTTTTAAATTAGGTTATTTGGCGCGTCTCGCCGGCGGGGTGGGACCTCTGATGGTCTTACGAATTCTTGCGGCTATTCTCATCTGGCTGACGTGTAGCTTCCTTCCCTTCCCCTTTCCTGCAGCAAAGGCTGGCAATTCCATCCAGGCATACGCGGCTTCCTTGGAAACGGCTCCCGGAGAAGTCGTGGTCAGCACCGCCGCGGAACCGGCCGAAGCCGTCAGGCAGGCCAACCTGGGAGGTCCGAAAACCATCCTGGCCCAAGACGGCGACTACTCCCTGGACGTGGTGGACCAGGGCAGAAGCATCGCCGGCTTAAATGACGACTTCGACGGCCAGGCCCGGCCCCAGGGTCCGGGCATCGATATCGGCGCGGATGAGTATCAACTCCCGGACGCGTCGGTCTCGGCGACCATTCTTATTCTGGGCGGCTAATTTCCTAATCATCACCGGGGCGCAGCGCTGCTTCCCCGACAACTTCTCAGGGTGGAATCTATGAAAACCAAACGGGATTTCTACCTGGCAGCAATGGTTATCATGATGCACGGCCTGCTTTTCTGCCCTGAGGCGCTGGCGTTAAACCCCAATGCGCCGGGAGCCCCTGTGAAACTCATCTTCATTCACCATTCCAGCGGCCAAAACTGGCTGGCGGATGACCACGGCAGGTTGGGGATCGTCCTGCGCAACAACAACTACTTTGTCAGCGACACCAACTACGGCTGGGGGCCCGATGCCATCGGCGACCTGACCGATATCGGCAACTGGTGGGATTGGTTTCGGGGTCCCTCCCGGGATACCTACCTGAACGCCCTCTTTGCCGAGAGCAGTCAAAACTGCTCCTACGGCCGCCTGGCCAGCGATCCCGGCGGCAGCAATAAAATCGTCATGTTCAAATCCTGCTTCCCCAACTCCAACCTGAGTGGCAATCCCACGGATCCTCCCACCGTCGGCGCCAATCCCCTGTGCGGTCAGGACGCCTATTCGGAACACATGACGGTGGCTAATGCCAAAGGGATTTATAATGACCTGCTGCCCTACTTTGCCTCCCGGAAGGACAAGTTGTTTATTATGATCACCGCGCCCCCCCTGGTGAATAATGAAACCGATCTGGTTCGCGCCGCCAACGCCCGGGCCTTCAACAACTGGCTGGTCAACGACTGGCTGGCGGCCTATCCTCATAAAAACGTGGCGGTCTTTGATTTCTATAATGTTCTCACCAGCAACGGCGGCAACCGCAACACCAATGATCTGGGCGCGGAAACGGGCAACCATCACCGCTGGCGCAACAACGCCATCCAACATCAACAAACGGTGATGGACAACCGGGCCGCCTACGGCGCCGACGCCTCTGACAGCCATCCCACCGCGGCCGGCAACCGCAAGGCCGCGGCCGAGTTCGCGCCGCTGCTCAATGTCTATTACCACCGCTGGCTGGCAGATTCCTCGGGCGGGGCGAGATTGTTATTGTTGGATTAAGATTTCCTGATGGGCATTCCTTTAACTCGGGACTCGGAACCTGGAACCTGGAACTTTTTTGAGCAGGGCGACGGCCCGCCCCTGCTCCTCCTCCACGGCCTGGGAGCCTCCAGCTTTTCCTGGCGGGGCAATATCGGCCCGCTGTCCCGGCGCTACCGGGTGTTGGCCCCGGACCTCCCCGGCCACGGCCGTTCCCCCGCGATTCCGGACGGGGATTACAGTCTGGAGGGCATGCTTCAAGGGATCGTCGGCTTCCTGGACCGGCGGGGCATCCACCAGGCGGCCCTGGCCGGCAATTCCCTGGGAGGCGGCCTGGCCCTGATGCTGGCCCGGGATTACCCGGAGCGGGTGAGCGCCCTGGTTCTCCTGGCCCCGGCCGCGGCCCTGAGACGCCTGCCATATATCTTTTACCCCCTGCGCCTGCCGGGGGCGGGAAAATTGCTGGCCACCTTCCTCCTGAGACCCTGGATCATCCCTTTTGCCCTGCGCCTGATTTACCACCGCCGGGAATTGATCACCCCCCGGGTGGTGGCGGGCTACGCCGGGCCTTTCCGGGAGCCGCGGCGGCGCCTGGCCCTGGCGGCGCTCTGCCGCCAGGCGCAGATTCCGCCGCGGGCGGAAATCGAGGCCATGCTGGCCCGACTGCGCCAGCCCATAACCATTATTTGGGGGCAGGAGGACCGCATCCTGCCGGTACGCCAGGCCCTCTGGCTCAAAGAGCGCCTGCCCCGGGCGGAGTTCCATCTCCTGCCGGAGGTGGGGCACGCCCCCCAGGAAGAAGTCCCGGAAACGGTGAACGAAATAATCATTGATTTTTTGACCCGTTCCAGAAACAATTAAGTTATCAATCTTTCATCCCTGCACCCTCAGGGAAATTTCTACACGGGAGGGTGGTTTAAGTACCGTTTTCGGTTTTCGGTTTTCGGCAAAAAGATGGCCAATTACCAATCAGTTAATAATTGTACTTGTTGCCAGAGAAACCGCATCCGGTATAACCCGCCACAACAAGCATGCGAAAAAACATCATCCCCTTTGCCCGGGCCAAACGCTCCGTTAAGGAGGTCATCGAGAAGTTCTATCAGGACCTGGACGACATCGAAGAGATTGTGGTCATCGCCAAGGACCGGGAAGGCGAATGGATCTTCGCCAACTCGGAGCTGGAAAACGAACTGGAATGGATCGGCAGCCTCTATAAGTTCATCAACAAGGCCATCATGGAGGACGGCGAAGACTTTTAAAGACCGTTTTGCGTTTTTCGTTTTCCGTTTTTCGTTAAAAAATGGGAGTCAGGATTTTTCCCTGACTCCCATTTTCTTTCCGCACCTTATGCGGATTCTAGCCGTTGCTTGGTGAGGTTGAATCTATTTTTTCTTCTCCCCCTGGGGCTGCTGCGGTTGGGGCTAGGGCGGCGTACCCATCATGGAGCCCATCTGCTGCATCATGGTCTGGCACATTTTCATCATAGCCTGCATCTGGTTCATCATCTCTTGCATCTTGGTTACCATGCCCTGCATCTCCTTCATGGCTTCCGGGGTCATTTTGCCTTGAGCCATGAGTTGCTGCATCTGCTGCATCGTCTGCTGCATCTGTTGCATCAATTTAGGCATCATCATGGGAGGCATTCCCTGGCCCATCATGCCCGGCCCCATCGCTGGCGGCTGAGCCGGAGCCTGCCCCTCGCCTTTCTCTTGGGCTGCGGCCAGGCCGGAGCCGATGAGCACCACCATTGCTAAGATTAAAACAGTCGCCTTTTTAATGGCTTATACCAAGTTGCGATCTAACAAGTAATATTAAGATAGGGAAAGTTTGTCATTGAGCGCAGTTTTTCCGGGTCTAAGGCGATATCGTTCAGCCCCTGACAGAGGTTTTTCTCTACTTCATCAAGA
>Ga0233425_10000615_pt1 | contig 90341 bp, 74 predicted proteins | sample Watercolumn_Towu_2_FD_181712 | JGI IMG/M metagenome (GOLD analysis project Ga0233425, IMG submission 181712) | Freshwater microbial communities from Lake Towuti, South Sulawesi, Indonesia - Watercolumn_Towuti2014_140_MG | ecosystem: Environmental > Aquatic > Freshwater > Lake | place... | reverse complement strand
CCGCGAGGCCGCGCAGCCCCAGCACTTTTGTGATTGCAGCGGTCAACGACGTCTTGCCGTGATCCACGTGCCCCATCGTGCCCACGTTCACGTGCGGCTTGCTTCGATCAAACATCACTTTGCCCATCAGCTTTAAAATCCTCCCTTCAACATTTTTCAGAAGCCCTCGATGGGGCTCGAACCCATGACCTCACCCTTACCAAGGGTGTGCTCTGCCAACTGAGCTACGAGGGCGCAAGGTGGGCAGGGTGGGATTTGAACCCACTAAGGCGTACGCCACCGATTTTACAGACCGGCCCGGCTCACCATCTCCGGCGCCTGCCCATTCAACAAAGTGAGCCTGCTTCCATAAATAATTGGCAGAGCCGACGATGGGACTTGAACCCATAACCTAGCGCTTACAAGGCGCTTGCTCTGCCAATTGAGCTACGTCGGCATGGAAGCCGGGCACGATAAAAATAGCGCCGAACACTAGGCGCCACCGCCTATTATAGCGCTGATTAGTTGGGCAGGTCAAGCGCCTCGAAAGCGGAGTGCGGCGGCAACGAACGCCGGCGCCGCATCGCGCCGCCGCCAGCGATTTGCAAGCTGCAGCCGGCATGCTGGCACTAGCAACCACGCTGGCAACCGCCCGCAACAGGCCCAAGCAGGGCAAGTCCGCCCGCTAGGCGCCATCGGCCAGGGCCTGCCGCGCCCCTAAGAGCCCGTCGGCATCGCCGCACTTCTCAGCGCTTTCGGGGCAATCGGTCATCATTTTTCCGATTGCACCCCGCTCCCCAAGCGGCATCTAATTGACCCCGCGGCTTGAGGCGCAACTCCCAAGTCCTAGCCGGATTGGATGCCCGCGAGCCGGATCTCATTGTTCACAGCCTGCATGCCTGCCTCAGAATTATCTTTGGCTGATAACCGCGCCGGAATCTCATTGAGCTTGGACTTTTGAACGGTGGACACTTTATATTCCACGGTCGGCGGCAGGGGCTGAATGGCTCGCCGCCGATTGCAATAGCTACCGACGAAGCAGTTGATTAACTTTGCAACTCCACTGCTCAAGTCGTTCAGCACATGTTGCGCGTGCGGCTTCGCCCGGACTTACTGTCACCTACTACTGAGTCGAACAATCTGCACAAAATTTGTTCTGTCAAACAAAACAATCGGGGCCCTGTCTTTGGCAGTAATCTGCAATGAAACAGACACGGACTTGCGACCGCGTTGTGCCCGTTGACCAGCAGCAGATGCGCATGGTAAACTCCTGCGCTTGCGAAGTTGCGGAACCGTGGAGGGATGGCCGAGTGGACTATGGCGGTTGTCTTGAAAACAACTGTGGGGTCAAACCTCACCGGGGGTTCGAATCCCTCTCCCTCCGCCAGTATTGTGGGGAGGTGCCGGAGTGGACGATCGGGGCCGCCTGCTAAGCGGTTGTCGGGGTAAAACTCGACCGAGGGTTCGAATCCCTCCCTTCCCGCCATTTTTTTCTGGGAGCGGTTGACACAGCATGCCCTCGTAGCTCAGTGGATAGAGCACTTGGTTGCGGACCAAGGGGTCGGGAGTTCAAGTCTCTCCGAGGGCACCAAAGATTTATGCGCAGCCAGTCCGGCTGCGCATTTGCTACGCGTAAGCAGCGCGATGTTTACCAGCCCGTCTGCCAGCGGCTGCTAAAACCCCGCGAGCAACTGCCGTCTTGCCCGCCGCACAACGTGAACTCTCGCAAAATTATTAACATGCTGGTTAGTTGGCGTCTGAAAAGTTGTCCAGCGTTCCGGCACGATCGCGCACGGCTCTGATCACTCCGCCGGGAACTCTGCCGTGCCGGTCGCGCAGCAAACTCCGCACCCACGTTGCCGCTGAAGTTATTGCGAGCGCAGCGGCCTATGCTGTGCACTGCGCCACTGTGGCGCATGCGCGCCGCGCTGCTTACCAGTTCTCGTCGCGCGGGTAACTGCCAAGCACGCGCAGGTCCGGCGTCATTTCGCGCAAGTGGGCCAGCGCGCGCGCATATGGCTCCGACTCGTGGTTGCCGTCAAAATCCAGATAAAAGACATACTGAAAGGTCTGCCCGGCAATCGGCCGCGACTCGATCTTGTTCAGGTTGATATCGCGCAAGGCAAACACCGCCAACGCCCGGAACAACGCGCCAGGCGTGGTGCCGCCACGCGGCAGCGAAAACACAATCGATGTTTTGACCGCGGATCCGCTGGGGCGCTGCCCGTTGCGCGCCAGCACCAGAAAGCGCGTGTAGTTTGCGTCATCGTCCTCAATGTCCGCAGCCAGAATGTGCATCTGGTACACCTCTGCCGCGCGCCGCGATGCAATTGCGGCATGGTCACGCTGCCCGCCCTCGCTGAGTGATTTGACCGCGCCGGCCGTGTCGTACCACGGCTCGTGCGCAACGCCGAGGCGCGTGATGTAGCCCTCGCACTGCGCCAGTGCCTGCGGGTGCGAAATTACTTTGCGGATGTCCGCCAGCACAACCCCGGGATGCGCCACAAGGCAATGGCGCACGCGGAAGATTTTTTCGCCAATGATGGCCAGCGGATGGCGCTGCAGCAAATCATAGTTGCGGTGAATGCTGCCCGCCAGCGTGTTTTCAATTGGCACGATGCCGTTCTCGCAATCGCCGGACAGCACGCGGTCAAACACATCGTCAAACGTAGTGCACGCCACCGGCTCCAGCTGCGCGCCAAAGTATGCAATTGCCGCAGCCTCGGAGTACGCGCCGCGCTCGCCCTGGAAAGCAACTTTGATCATGGCCGGCTAGCGTTTGGGCAGGCGCTGCACGATGGCAGCCGCCATCTGCGTCGTGGAAAGCGCCTGCACCGGCTGCAGGTCCGCCGTGCGGCAGCCGGCGCGCAACGCACCATCAACTGCTTTCTCAACCGCCACGGCTTCACGCTCCAGCTGCAGCGAGTGGCGCAGCAGCAGGGCCGCAGAAAGAATTGCGCCGACCGGATTTGCAATACCCTTGCCGGCAATATCCGGGGCCGAGCCGTGAATAGGCTCGTAGAGGCCGGGGCCGTTGCCGCTCAGCGATGCGGACGGCAGATTGCCCATCGAACCGGTCAGCACGGCAGCCTCATCAGTGAGGATGTCGCCAAACATGTTCTCCGTGACCACCACATCAAACGCTGCAGGCTGCGCCACAAGCCGCATGGCAGCGGTGTCCACCAGCTGGTGGTCCAGCGCGATGTGCGGATGCTGTGCGCCAACTTTGGTGGCAACAGCACGCCACATGCGCGAGGTGTCCAGAATGTTGGCCTTGTCCACCGAGGTGACTTTGCTGCGCCGGCCGGCGGCCAGCTTGAAGGCAAGTTGCACAATGCGCTCCACCTCGTAATCCCAGTACACCATCGTGTCAAAGGCGCGTTCGCGCCCGTCCGGGTGCAAGCTGCGGCCGCGCTCCCCAAAATAAATGCCGCCGGTCAGCTCGCGCACCACAAGCAAATCCACGCCGCGCAGCAGCGCGCGCTTCAGCGGGGACGCCTTGAGCAGCTGCGGATGCGGCCGAACCGGGCGCAGGTTTGCAAACACGCCCAGGCCTTTGCGCAGTGCCAGCAGGCCCTGCTCCGGGCGCACTTGTGCACGCGGGTCGTCCCACTTGGGGCCGCCCACCGCGCCCAGCAGCACCGCATCAGCTGCCGCGCAGTCCGCCAGTGTTTCCTCGGTGATCGGCCGGCCGCTGCGATCGATTGCACAGCCACCAATCAAGCGCTCGCTGAGCTGCAGGTTATGCCCGAAGCGCGTGCTCACTGCCTGCAGCACCAGCTGCGCCGCAGCCGTCACTTCCGGCCCAATGCCGTCACCCGGCAGCACAATTATCTTCGCATCCATTTAGTTATCCACCGTGGCGTGGCGCAGTCAAGCGCCCCATTAAGTTTTAAGATTGGCGCACACGCCGCCTGTTGCGCGCTGCAGCGCAGCAAACTCGATTTCAAAGACGGCATGCGGCGTGCCGGCAGCTGCCCAAACGGTAGGGTACTGCCCGAGGTCTTCATCAATGAAGACGCGCAGCGCGCTCGCATGCCCGAAGGGCGGCACGCCACCCACTGCAAAGCCGGTTGCGGCGCGCACGGCGTCGGCATCAGCGCGCTGCACCTGCTTGCCGGAGGTGCCGCACAGCGCTGCCAGCTTGGAGGTGGCCAGCTGGTTGCTGCCGGATACCAGCGCCAGCACGGGCTGCCCGGCTGCCAGAAACACCAGGCTCTTCACAATCTGGCCCAGCGCACAGCCCACCGCAGTGGCGGCTTCCGCAGCGGTGCGCGTGCTTTCACCAAACTCACGGACTGCAATTGTGAGCCCGAGCGCAGCGGCGGCATCCGCAACCTTTTGCGCAGCCGGCTGCAGGCGCGCTTCAGCTGCCATTGGCGGGCAGCAGTTTGTAGCGCTTGAGTGCCGCTTGCAATATCAAATCCAGCAGATCCGCGTAGAAAATTCCATCCCACTCCGCCATCTCCGCCATGAAGGTGTTCCAGCACCAGCTGCTGTTGGGGTTTACGTCCAGCATGCGTGGCTGCCCTTCAACGTCCAGGCGCCAGTCCACGCGCAGATAGTCGTGTATTTCCATATGGCGCGCCATGCGCACGCAATCATCAATCATTTGCTGCATCATTGCCGGCTCCAGGTGCGCCTGCTTGGCACAACCAAACAGTTTTGCATACTCGGAGTTGTAGTCCCACTTTGATTCCCAGCCGCACAGCGGCTGCGTACCTTCCGGCAGCACGCTGAAGTCCACCTCCAGCAGTGGCAGCACGGTATAGCCGTCATCCGGATTGCCCAGCATGCCCATGCTGAACTCGCGGCCGGTGAGGAACTCCTCCACGGGAACCGGCACGGAGGCGCCAAAGCGCTCCCGGGTAATTGCCACCGCATGCTGCAGTTGCTGCGCATTGTGCGCCACGCAGTCCGCAGTGATGCCGACGCTGCCACCGATACTGTTTGGCTTCACCAGCGCTGGAAATGGAAATGGCAGCACAAGCGTGTTGTCGCCGGGCTGCACGTAATGAAAGCGCGGTATGGAAACGTTGAGCGCTTGCAGCATGCCGCGCACGCCGTTCTTGTCCCCGGTGCGCGAGATGGTGTGCGAGCCAGAGCCGGTAAAGGGCAGCTGCAAAATTTCCAGCAGCGCCGGAATGCACACATCGGTGGAGTTGCGATTGTCAAAGCCCTCGTCGCAGAAGTTAACCACAAGATCAATGCTTTGCGCAGCCTTCAACTCCTGCAAATCGTTTAGCAATGTGTCGTGGTTGTCCAGGTAGCGCACCTTGTAACCGCGCCGGGCCTCCAGTTCCATCATTGCTGTGTGCAGGTGGAGCAGATCCTCGTGGTCATCCGAGTTGTATTTGCCTTCGATGCGGCGCGGGTCCGGCTTGCGCGGATCGCCGGTGATAACTGCGATATTCATGCGAGGGTTAGTCCGTATTCGATGCCGTCGGCAAGCGCTTGCCAGCTGGCCTCAATAATATTGGTGCTGGCACCGACTGTGCTCCAGCGCCGCGAACCATTGTACAGGTCAATCAGCACGCGCGTGGTTGCGGCTGTGCCGTTGGCTTCATCCAAAATGCGCACCTTGTAATCGGAGAGATGAATTTCTTCGATACGCGGATACATCGGCGCGAGTGCCTTGCGCAGCGCGCGGTTGAGCGCATTCACCGGGCCGTTGCCGTCGGCCACGGTGTGGTACTCGCTGCCCGCCACGCTCACCTTTACGCTGGCCTCGGCCACCAAGCCGCGGCCCTGGCGGTGTTCCACCGTGCACACAAAGTCCACCAGATCAAACGGCGCCTGATAGCTGCGGTCACGGCGGCGCAAGCGCAGCGCCACCGAGGCCTCGGCCGCCTCAAACGAGAAGCCCTGTGCCTCAAGCTGCTTGATCTCGGCCAGCACAGCGCTTACATCCGCGCTGCTTGCTGCCAGCCCGTGTTCCTCAATCATCGCCTGCAAGTTGGCGCGGCCGGAAAGCTCGGAGACAACCGTGCGCATTGCATTGCCCACCAGCGCCGGGTCAATGTGCTGGTAGCTTTCCGCATTGCGGCGCATGGCAGCCACATGAATTCCACCCTTGTGCGCAAATGCAGACTTACCCACAAATGCTGCATGTTCATCGGGCGCCAGATTTGCCAGCTCTGCCACAAATGCCGCGGTGTCTGCCAAACGCGCAAGCTGCGGTGCAGGCAGGCAGTTGTAGCCCAGCTTTAGCTGCAGATCCGGAATAATGCTGCACAAGTTGGCGTTGCCACAGCGCTCGCCATAGCCGTTGATGGTGCCCTGCACATGCTGGCAGCCGGCCTGCACCGCCACCAGCGTGTTGGCCACGGCGCACTCGCTGTCGTTGTGGGTGTGAATACCCAGCGGCACATCCAGCTGCGCGCGCACTGCCCGCACCACCGCATCCACCTCGTGCGGCAGCGTGCCGCCATTGGTGTCGCACAACACAATCACTGTGGCGCCGCCCTGCTGCGCGGCCCGCAGTGTCTGCAGCGCGTATTGCGCATCGGCGCGGTATCCGTCAAACCAGTGCTCGGCGTCGTAGATCACCTTGCGCCCCTCACTTGCCAGATACGCCAGACTTTCAGTGATCATGCGCAAGTTCTCGCCGGCAGTGGTCTGCAGCACTTCGGTCACATGCAGCAGCCAGGACTTGCCGACCACGGTGCACACCGGCGTCTGCGCGTCGAGGAGTGCGCGCAGGTTGGCATCCGCCGCGGGCGGGCTGCCCGCGTGGCAGGTGGCGCCAAAGGCAGCGATACGCGCATGGCGCAGCTGCAGCTGGCCGGCCCGTTGAAAGAACTCCACATCCTTGGGGTTGGAGCCCGGCCAGCCGCCTTCAATGTACGCAACCCCCAATTCATCCAGGCGCTGCGCAATGCGCAGCTTGTCGGCGCACGAAAGTGAGACACCCTCGCGCTGCGTGCCGTCGCGCAGCGTGGTGTCGTAAATTTGGATGGCAGTCATCAGGGTTGGGTTGGGGGCACCATGGCCGCACAGCCCGCAGCGGCGCACTCAGGCGGCTAGCGTGGCTTCGTAAGCGGTGATGCGCTCGCTATAGTTGAGGATGTAACCCAGCTGGTCCACGCCCTGCAGCAGGCAGGTCTTGGAAAATTCATCAATTGGAAACTGCACGCGGCTGCCGTCCGGCAGTGTCATCTGCTGTGTAGGTAAATCAATCTGCAGCTCGCACTGCGGCAGCTCCTCCACAAACTCCAGCAGCTTGGCATGCACTGCGCCAGGCACCACAATCGGCAGCAATCCGTTCTTGAGCGCGTTGCTGCGAAAGATGTCAGCCACATCGGTGGTGATGACAGCGCGAATGCCCCACGCGGTGAGCGCCCACGGCGCGTGCTCGCGCGAGGACCCGCAGCCAAAGTTGTCACCGGCCAGCAGGATTTGCGCGCCGCGGTGCTGCGGCTGGTTGAGCACAAAATCCGCATTGGGCGTGCCGTCCGCGGCGTAGCGCCAGTCCGCAAACAGGGCATCGCCCAAGCCGGCTTTGTCGGTCACTTTCAAGTAGCGCGCCGGAATGATCTGGTCCGTGTCGATGTTGATCCGCGGCAGCGGAATGACGCGGGATGTGAGCGTGGTGAATTTGGCCATCGTTGGTTTTAGAGCAGCGTGCGCACGTCTGCAATGTGGCCGCTCACGGCGGAGGCAGCCGCAGTGAGCGGCGAAGCGAGGAACGTGCGGCCGCCCTTGCCCTGCCGGCCTTCAAAGTTGCGGTTGCTGGTGCTGACGGCGCGCTGCCCGGGGCGCAGCTGATCGCCATTCATTGCAATGCACATGGAGCAGCCGGCTTCGCGCCACTCGGCGCCGCTTTCGCGGAAGATGCGGTCGAGGCCTTCCTGCTCGGCCTGGCGCTTTACTTCCTGCGAGCCCGGCACCACCAGCATGCGCACGCCGCTGAACACGCGCCGGCCACGCATCACTTGCGCAGCCAGCCGCAGGTCAGAGATGCGCCCGTTGGTGCAGCTGCCCACAAAGACCACATCTATCGGCTGCCCCAGCAATGCCTGCCCGGGCTGCAGTCCCATATATTCCAAAGCCTGCTCAATGCTTGCACGCTTAGCGACGTTGCTAATTTGCGCCGGATCCGGAATGCGGCTGGAGATGGGCACGCCCATGCCGGGGTTCGTGCCATAGGTCACCATTGGCTCGAGCTCAGCAGCCGCGATGGTGATGGATTTGTCGAACTGCGCCGCGGCATCACTGGGCAAGGCGCGCCAGCGCTGCAGCGCCCGCTCCCATGCTGCGCCCTGCGGCACATGCTTGCGGCCCGCAAGATATTCAAAGGTGACATCGTCCGGCGCAATCATGCCCGCCCGCGCACCGCCCTCAATGGACATGTTGCAAATGGTCATGCGCTCTTCCATTGTGAGGCTGCGAATGGCAGAGCCGCTGTACTCAAACACATGGCCGCCGCCGCCGCCAATGCCAATGCGCGCGATCAACGCGAGGATAATGTCTTTGGCAGAGACTCCGGTTCCGAGCCGCCCTTCAACGCGCACCGCAAAAGTCTTCGGGCGCGTTTGCAGCAGGCACTGGCTGGCAAGTACATGCTCCACCTCGCTGGTGCCAATGCCAAAGGCCAGCGCACCAAACGCACCGTGCGTGGACGTGTGGCTGTCGCCGCACACAATCGTCATGCCCGGCTGCGTGAGCCCCAGCTCCGGCCCGATCACATGCACAATGCCGCGCATCGGCGAGTCCATGCCATGCAGCGGAATCCCAAACTCCTGGGTATTGTCTGCAAGTATTTGCAGTTGGGCCGCAGCTTGCGCATCCGCAATCGGCACGGAAAGCGGCGTGGTCGGAATGGAGTGGTCCATGGTTGCCACGGTCTTGTCCGGCCGGCGCACGCGCAACCCGCGCTGGCGCAGGCCGGTAAATGCCTGCGGCGAGGTGACTTCATGCACGAGGTGCAGGTCGATATACAGCACAGCCGGCGAGTTGGGTTGCTGCACCACCACATGCTGTTCCCAGATTTTTTCGAAAAGAGTTTTAGGGGTGTTGCTCATTACTTCTCTGATTGCGGGCTGGCTTCACGCTGCAGGCCCGGCTGCCGGCGTGCGCGCCGCAGCCGGCACTTGCTGGTCGCTGTACATGCCCAATGCCGCCATCGCCTTGTTGATTGCGTTTACGTAAGCCCGTGCGCCGGCCACAATCGTGTCCGTGCTGGCGCCATGCCCGCCAAAGATGCGGTGCCCAACCTGCTCATGCTGCGCTGAGATGCGCTGCGGTGCGGACGTGTCACTTGCGTCAACCTGAATGCGCACAGAAACTTCGCCAAGCGCATCGATGCCCTCCGTTACGGCGTGCAGGTTGTACTCCAGCAGTTTGTTGGGCAGGCGCATAATTTCATCGATGGCCTTGTAGCAGGCGTCCACCGGGCCGGTGCCCATTGCAGCGCGCACCACGCTGGCGCCGTCCGGGCCGCGCATGCGCACCGTTGCAGTTGGCATGCCCAGTGTGCCGCACACCACCTGCATGTCCTCCAAATGAAAGATCTCGCGCGGCTGGTAAAGCTCGTCTTTCACCAGCGCCTGCAGGTCCGCCTCAGTAACGTTTTTCTTTTTGTCAGCCACACGCTTGAAGCGGTTGAAGACTTCGCTCAGGTTTTCGTCAGTCAGCTCGTAGCCCATCTCCAACAAGCGTGCGCGCAGTGCGGCGCGCCCGGAGTGTTTGCCCAGCACCAGCCGGGACTGCGCCAGGCCCACCATCTCGGGCTGCATGATCTCGTACGTGAGGTTGTGCTTGAGCATTCCATCCTGATGAATGCCGGCTTCATGCGCAAATGCGTTTGCGCCCACAATCGCCTTGTTGGGCTGCACAACAATGCCGGTGTACTGGCTCACCATGCGGCTGGTGCTGGTGATCTGCTCGGTGCGCACCCCGCAATCCAGTTTGAATATCGGCCGGCGGGTGTGCAGCGCCATCACCACCTCCTCCAGCGATGTGTTACCCGCGCGTTCGCCGATGCCGTTGAGCGTTACTTCTGCCTGGCGCGCACCCGCAGCAATGCCCGCAAGCGTGTTGGCAGTTGCCAGCCCAAGGTCATCATGGCAGTGCACGGACACAGTGACGCCCGCAATGCCGGGTGTGTTGCGGATGATGCCCGCAATCAGCCCGCCAAATTCATCAGGCAGGGTGTAGCCCACGGTGTCAGGAATATTCAGCGTAGTCGCGCCCGCTTTGATGGCCTCGGCCAGCACCACGTACAAAAACTCCGGGGTGCTGCGGCCCGCGTCTTCGGGGCTGAACTCCACGTCGGCGCACAGCGAGCGCGCGTACGCCACCATCTCGCGCGTGCGCTCCACCACCTCCTCCGGGTCCAGGCGCAGCTTGTGCTTCATATGAATCTCGGACGTGGCGAGAAAGGTGTGGATGCGCGGCCGGTCAGCTGTGCGTACTGCCTCCCACGCCTTGTCAATGTCTGCAGTGGATGCGCGCGCCAGTCCACAAATGATGGGCGGGCGCACGCCCTCCGGCGCCCATTTGCGCACATTCTGTTCGCGGCCCACTTCTTCGGCAACCAGCTGCACGCCCGCCAAATCATCGGGGGACGCAGCCGGAAAGCCGGCTTCGATTATGTCCACTCCCAGGCGTGTCAGCTGGCGCGCAATCTCCACCTTTTCGCTGCTGGTAAGCGTTGCGCCCGGCGACTGCTCACCGTCGCGCAGCGTGGTGTCAAAGATGCGGACGTAGTTGCTCATGGCCTGGTTGATGTTCGCGGGGCCTGCAACATCCGGGCGCCAGCTAACATGTAGCTTACTCGCCGGGCTTGATGGTTACTGGGTTCAAGAACGGCATCATCTCGCGCAGGCGCTCACCCACTTCTTCAATCATGTGCGTCTGCTCGCGCTTGCGCGTGTCAGTGAATGTCGGCCGCCCGTTCTTGTTCTCGTCAATCCAGTTTCGGGCGTACGTGCCATCCTGAATGTCCTTGAGGATCCCGGCCATCGCGCCATAAGTCTCCTCAGTTACAATGCGCGGGCCCGCTACGTAGTCGCCGTGCTCAGCCGTGTCAGACACAGAGTAGCGCATGTAGTTGAGCCCACCGCGGTACATCAAATCCACAATCAGCTTCAGCTCGTGCATGCACTCAAAATAAGCCACCTCGGGCTGATAACCAGCCTTCACCAGCGTCTCAAACCCGGCCTTCACCAGCGCGCTTACGCCGCCGCACAAGATGCTCTGTTCACCAAACAAATCTGTCTCGGTCTCTTCCGTGAACGTGGTTTGCAGCAGGCCCGCCCGCGTCACCCCCAGCCCCCACGCATAAGACACCGCGTTGTCGTGCGCCTTGCCGGACGCGTCCTGATGCACGGCCAGCAGCGCCGGCGTACAGCCGCCCTCCATAAACGTTTCGCGCACGCGGTGCCCCGGCGCCTTTGGCGCCACCATACTCACATCAATATCCTTCGGTGGCACGATGGTGCCGTAGCGAATGTTGAAGCCGTGCCCGAACATAAGCGTCTTGCCGCGCTTGAGATGCGGCGCAATGTGTTCGCTATAGATGGCTGGCTGCGTGGTGTCAGGCGCCAGCAGCATGATGACGTCCGCCCACTTAACAGCCTCGGCCACCGGCATGACCGTAAAGCCATCGGCTGTTGCCTTGGCGCGGCTCTTGCTGCCGGCATGCAAGCCCACCCGCACCTCCACGCCGTTGTCGCGCAAATTTTGCGAGTGCGCATGCCCTTGCGACCCATAGCCCACAACCGCAACCTTGGCAGCCTTGATGAGGGCGGGTTTTGCATCCTTGTCATAAAAAATTACTGCCATGATTACTCCGTTTATTTTTGCGTAACAGGTACGCCCTTGAAGTTTTGCGCCTGCTTACTGCAATCCACAAGCGCCCGCGAATTATACAGACATTGACAGTTCAGATGTGTCTTCCGCAGCGCCGTTTTCAGGTAGCTGCGCTGCCACCAATGGTGGATTGGCGCTGATCTTGGCGCCGCCACGCACCATTGCAATCAACCCCGTGCGCGCCACAGAAATTATGTGAAAGGCGCGCATTGTTTCAATGAAACTCTCCACCTTGTCCTGCGAACCTGTGATCTCGGTGATCATGGCTTCAGCCGAAATGTCCACCACCCGCGCGCGAAACACATTCACCAGCTGCAGCACGGCGGTGCGCTGCTCCGCGGCGACGCCCAACTTCACCAGCACCAGCTCACGCACCACGGCGGGCTTGTTGGTCACATCGTCAACGCGCAGCACGTTCACCAGCTTGTACAGGTTGGCCTCGGCGCGGCGCGCGCCAAGCTCGTTTGTATCCACCACAATCGTCATGCGCGAGACACCCGCCTGCTCGGTGCGCCCCACAGTGAGCGACACAATATTGAAGGCGCGCCGCCGAAACAAAGACGCCACGCGGTTAAGCACGCCAGGTTTGTCTTCCACGTAGGCAATTAAAGTGTGTGCCATAGTTCCTCCATCTGGCGGCACGCCAGCCGGTTACGCACCAAGCTCCCACTCATCCGGGTCTGCTCCGGTCTCTATCATTACATCCCGGGCCGGGCGGCGGATCATCTTGTCCAGATCGGCGCCAGCCGGAACCATAGGGAACACGCTGTCCTCCTGTTCCACTTGAAAGTCGATGACGACTGTGCCGGAGTCAGCGCGCGCCTCTTCCACCAGCCCCTGCAGCTCAGCGCGCTGTTTGATGCGCATGCCGCGCAAACCGAAGGCTTCTGCCAGCTTCACAAAGTCCGGGCCCAACAGCGGCGTGGCGGCATAGCGCTTTTCATAAAAGAACTCCTGCCACTGGCGCACCATGCCCAGATAAAAGTTGTTGATGATGGCGATGTTGAGCTTGATCTTTTCCTGTTTGATGGTGGCCAGCTCGGCCATCGTCATCTGAAAACCGCCATCCCCCGCCACCACCCAAACCTCACGGTCCGGGCAGGCAAACTTTGCCCCGATTGCAGCTGGCAGCGCGAAACCCATAGTGCCCAGCCCGCCCGAGGTGATTAGCGTGCGCTCATGGTCGTGCTTGTAATACTGCGCCTCCCACATTTGATGCTGGCCCACATCCGTGACCACAATCGCATTGCCCTTGGTGAGGCGCCAGATGTCGTTAATGACATGCGCAGCATACAAGTGGCCGGTATCCGGCAGCGACTGAATGTCGCGCACTGCCACATCGCCCTTCATCGAATCGATATGGTCCAGCCACGCACTGTGGTCTGCGGATCGCACACCCGGCAGCAGCTCCTGCAGCACATTCCGCAGGTCGCCCACCAACCCCACATCCACGCGCACATTTTTGTTCAGCTCAGAGGAGTCAATGTCAATGTGAATCTTGAGCGCGTTGACGGCATACGTTTTCAGGTTGCCGGTCACCCGGTCATCAAAGCGCATGCCAAATGCAAGCAGCAAATCCGCCTGCTGAATGGCGCTGTTGACGTAAGCCTCGCCGTGCATGCCCATCATGCCAAGGTTGAGGCTATGGCTGGCGGGAATGCCGCCAATGCCCAACAGCGTCGTGGCTATCGGCACTTGTGCACGCTCTGCAAACTCCAGCACTTGCGCGCGGGCACCAGCAGACATGATGCCGTGCCCCGCAAGGATCAGCGGCCGTTCGGCATTGTTGATCAACTGCAGCGCGCGCTCAAGTTCGCTTGGCAGTGTGCGCAAGTCCGGCCGGTAGCCGGGCAGGCGCAGCGGCCCGGGCTCCCACACAAATTCGGCGCTGCCCTGCTGTGCATCCTTGGTGATGTCCACCAGTACCGGCCCCTGGCGCCCGCTGCGGGCAATGAAGAAAGCCTCTTTGATGGCGCGCGGAATGTCCTCTGTGCGCGTTACAAGATAGTTGTGCTTGGTGATGGGCAAAGTCACCCCGGTCACGTCCGTTTCTTGAAACGCATCAGAACCGATGGCTTTGCTGCCCACCTGGCCGGTAATGCAAACGATTGGTACCGAGTCCATCATTGCCGTTGCAATGCCCGTCACCATGTTTGTGGCCCCTGGCCCGGAGGTGGCAATCGCAACGCCCACCTTGCCGGATGCCCGCGCGTAGCCATCCGCCATGTGCGTGGCGCCCTGCTCGTGGCGCACCAGCACGTGGTGGATCTTGTAACCCAGCATGGCATCGTAAGTGGGCAGGATAGCGCCGCCCGGATACCCGAATACAACCTCGACGCCCTCGAGCGTTAAGCATTCCCATATCATTTGTGCACCGGTAAGTTTGGTCATATAAATCTTCCCCTTGGCTAGTTTGATCAGGCTAGGCCGGGTTGCCCCAGCCGCTTTCTTCCACTGCGGCAAATATATCCGTGTCACTCACAATTCCAACCGGCGTACTGCCAACAAACACCGGCAGGCGCCGGATGTTCTTCTCGCTCATAATGCGCGAGCATTCCACCAGTGTGCAATCCGGCGCCACTGTAGTGAGCGGCCCAGTCATAACATCGGCCACGGCCACGCCGTGCAGGTCAGTATTGTGCGCTACAAGCTTTGTCACCACATCGCGCTTGGTGATAATGCCGTAGTGCTTGGCGCTGCCGGTGGGCCGCACCAAAAGGCTGGACACATGGTGCCGGCGCATTACGCCCACAGCCTCGGCCACGGTAGCCTGCGCATCCGTCATTATCAGAGGGCTGCTCATAACATCTTGAGCTGTGTGCATTTCGAATTCTCCTTTGCAGCCAACTGGCAGCCGCACTGGCAATAAACAAAGAAGCCGCCCCTTGTTCAGGGCGGCTTCTGCAATTTTCCTGCAGGTTAGTGGCTGATCGTTATCTGCGCGCCGACCGAACCGCTGCCGTCCCAAACAGCAAAGGCTTCTCAATTACGAGAAGCAAAATTACGGGGACGAGTACCAACAAGTTGAACAGCATGTCTAACTGGCGCAAGTTTACAAGATAAGCAGCGAAGTTGTCAAGCAAGGCTGCCATACCACCGGCCCAGAGAAAATCACACTGCCGGCAAAAAATGGCAACTATTGGCCCGAAACGGGCAAATCAGTCGGCTACTACCGCAGAGCAGTGCCCGCCAGCAACCGGCCCGCCATCAATTGAGGTGCTCCTCAAAAAACCGCAGGGTGCGCTGCATTGCCTCCTCAAAATTCAAGCGGAGATTGTGGTCGCCTTGCGGGTACAGGTACAGCTCTGCCGGCTGGCCGGCAGTGCGCAGCTGCTCATGTAAAGTTTCGGAAAATACCGCCGGCACAACTTGATCAATACTGCCGTGATGCAGCTGCAGCGGACCGGAGATGTCAGGCAGAAAACTGTTGGCGGAAATATCACTCCAAAAGTTCGGGCTGGATTGCGGGCTGCCATAAGCATTGCTCAGCGACCGGATCCAGCGGGTACCCCAGCCAGCCACGGGAGTTGCCACTCCAGCGCCGACCGTAAGCCTGCGCCAGTTGTTCACCAAATCCGGGTAGGACGCCACCACACCAGCCCAGATCACGCCAGCTTTGATGTCGCGCGTAGTCACCATCACCCGCAATGTAATGTAGCCACCCATCGAGTGGCCCCACATTCCAATGCGGGCCGGGTTAGTGTCGGCATATTGTTTAATTGCACTGACGGCATTCAATACATCCACCACATAGTCTGGTGACCCGTAGGCGCCACGCGCCACGCCTTCAGAGTTGCCGTGGCCGCGGTAATCCGGCCGCAGCACAATGTAGCCGCTGCGTGAAAAGGCACCCATGTAATTCACATAGCGTTCAGTGGTGCGGTACTCAGCCGGCGGAATATAGCCGTGATTGAAAACAATCACGGGCCATCCCGCTGCGGGTCGCTCCCCAAATGGAACCGTAAGCAGTGCGTAGATTTTCAGCCCCTCGGATTGATAAGACACGATGGAGCGCGAATAGTTGATGCCGGATTCCAGCGGCTGCTCCACAGCCAGCCGGCTGCCCGGATACTCGCCTTGGCGCAGCGCAGCAATTGAAAGCGGGTGCGGGGTTGCGGTCGGTACCGGAGTTGCAGTGGGTGTGGCCGTTTGCGTGGCCGTTGCTGTGCTTGAGGGAAGCGCAGTTGGGATGCTGCGCACAACCACCACCGGGCGCGCCACCTCGCCGCACGCCACAAGCAGACCTGCCAGTGTCGCTATAATGCAGATGCGTCGTATTGGCATTGTGGCGATTATATTGCCGGCGCTAATCTGCACAGTGGGGCGTACAAGCACCGGAAGCACTGCCTGTTTCCCCAAAACTGCCTGATTCACCATTCGCCCTCTGCCGCGCAGCACAGCGCGTACCCAAACCCAACGACAAGCAACTTGCTAACCCGCTCTCAGCTCCACCCCTCAACTTTTGTACACATTGGCCGCTGCGTGCCGCGCAGCGCACAGCTCTGGCACTTGGCCTGCTGCACTCTGGCGCTTGCTGCACTTGTGCTTGCGCCTGTGCGCAATGTGTACGCAGCCGAGGAGGACGGGCCAGTTTATATTGTGGAAGCTGGCGAAAGCCTTTACACAATTGCGCAGCTGCTGGGCACCACTGTGGATGCATTGCAACAGGCAAACGCAATTGAGGACCCGGGGGTGGTGGCTGTGGGCCAGCGCCTGCTTGTGCCCGGCTTTGCCGGCCTGCGCGGAGTGCTGGCCACGCATCCGTTGGCGGCCGGCGACAGCCTGCCAAATCTGTTGTATCGGCTGCGCTCAGACCAGCAAACCCTTGTGCGCCTCAACCGCGTCGTGAATCCGGCTGCGCTCTTTCTTGGCCAGTCATTTCTATTTCTGGCAGGCGATGGTGAGCAGGCAGTGCTGCCCGCACAGCGCGCAGTGGTGCTGCAGCCCGGCGAGACGCTGGCGTTACTGGCTGCGCGGGCCGGACTCACCCTGCAACAGCTCGCCCTGACCAATCAGCTTTCCTCGTTGGCAGCCGCCCCCGGGATCCAGCTGCAGCTGCCAGCACCGGCAGAGAACTCATTGCCGCTGCCGTTCCAATCGATAACTGTTTATCCAGATCATCCCGCCCAAGGCGAGCCACTGGCGGTGGTGCTCACGCTCGCCAGCACTGCGGTGCTGAGCGGCGAGTTTGATGGCGAGACGTTGCATTTTTCGCAGCTGGGCGCGGGGCAGATTGCGCTGCATGGGGTGAACGCCATCACCGAGCCGGGCGTGTATGCGTTGCGGGTGCGCGCCCAGCCACCGCGTGGCGCGGCTGTGAATGTGGAGCTGCGCGTGCGCGTCTCCAATGCGAATTTTGCACAACAGCTGATTTTGCTACAAGATGAAAAGGCGGCGCTGCTAAACGATCCACAAGTCGGGGATGGCGAGGTGGCGCGCATTCAAGCTGTGGCCAAAGCCTTCACGGCCACGCGCTTGTGGACCGCCGCGTTTGTGCAGCCCATCTCTTCCGAGTACATCACCACAAAATTTGGACTGCGCCGCAGCTATAACGGCAGCCCGTTTCGCACATTTCACGGTGGCATTGATTTTGGCGCGCCTGCCGGCACTCCGATTCGGGCAGCGGCCGGTGGTGTGGTTGCGCTCGCGGACCAGCTTCAAATCCGTGGCGGCGCCACCATGCTTGACCATGGCTGGGGTGTCTTCACAGCTTACTGGCACCAAGCCAGCGTTCTGGTGAAGCCCGGCCAGGCGGTGCAGGCCGGTGAAGTGATTGGCACAGTTGGCAACACCGGTCTTTCCACCGGCACGCACTTGCACTGGGAAGTGTGGGCGAACGGCAACCAAGTGGATCCTACGCAATGGCTAGCACTGGAAGTGCCGGAGTTGTATGCAGCGCGGAAATATAATTGCGGGCATGGCTGTAACTACCAGTTGCGCAGTGACCATTAAATTTGCGCGCAAACACAGTGGCGAACTGGTGGCAGGCTGCCGATACCGTGAGCGTTGCTGCTGTATGGACAGGCAGTCAGCGCCACACTATCCGGTTGGCTTGCGCATAATAAATCCCGCATCGGGCGCACCATGTGCGGCGCTGCTCACGCCCCTGCGGGGCAATCATTCTGGCTCATCAGTCCCGGTCCAAATCCACCATGGGCGCATGTACCAAGTATTGCGCATATTAGCCGTTGCATTTTGCGCAAACCTTCGTCTGACCCCGAAGTCTGGCCGGCGACACAGCGCCATCTTCAATCACCCTACGGCTATACTTCAGTGAGGTTTAACACTGGATCACGGCACATGTTATGCTCGCAGATATCCGGCGGCACCAGCGCGAGCATGAGAGCGTTGAGGCACGGAGTGTCGGTGCGCATCATTTGCCAACCCACCGCCCAGTAAGCAGTTCAAGCGCCAGCACGCACCGACCCAAGCCCCAAACTCATCCAATGCGAACTTTTGAAAAATACTCCAACCTAAAATTGCTCTGGCTGTTCCCCATCATCGTGCCGCTGGGCACCATTCTCCTAAGTTTTTACCTACAGGAGTGGTATTGGGGGCTGATGGATGACGCGGCTATTCTGGGATCTGGCAATAACTTCGCTGAGCGCTTAAGCTATCTTAATACTTATAACGGTACAGCAGGGATGTTTCGCCCCACGTTCGCCCTGCACTCTGTAGTGTTCTACACGTTGTTTGAGGACTCCCCGGTGCTGATGCACGTGCTTAAGTGGATTGAAGCAATCTTGACGCTTCTACTTTGGGGTCTAGCCGTGCACAGAATTTCGGGCTCAGCAAATACCTTACCCAAATTTTGTTGTATAGCGTTGTCATTCCATTATTTCTATGACAGCTTTTTTTTTATTTCAACGCACGATGTGTTGGGGCTTCTATTTATGGGCGGCGCGCTCAATCTGTATTTGGCTGCGCTCGACAGTCCTAAACCAGTAAATTCAGTCTTGCAGTCTCTACTTGGAGTGTTACTCATGTTCATCGGTTTCGGCGCAAAGGAACCCCTAGTAACCTGCGGGGCTGCCTTTGGGCTTAGTTTTCTAGCCCTTGCCCAGATGGAGGCGCAAGTGCGCGCGCGTGCGCTGTACCTTGGAAGTTCTTTACTTGTGATCTCTATCTTGTACGGATTGACCATCAAACTTGTTGTGCAAGGCGGGTACACCAGCAGCTATTCATTTACCAACTATTCTCGAATGCTTGGTAATTTTTGGGGGTGGGTAAACAAGAACTTGCTCAACCACAGCCCATGGCTTGTGATTGTCTTCGTGTTGGGGCTGGCCGCGGCCAAAACTCCAGCCTCAAGAAAGCTCTTTTTTCAGTTTGGACTCCGCCAAAGGTGGGGGATGCTCTTAGGATTGCTCTTATACGGCGGCTATCTTTTGTTTCTCCTGCCTTGGAACACCACCGCATACTATGCTGGACCACTTGGTGTATTTTTTTCTATTCCTGTTGTCATCTTTGTTGCGCAAATTTTGCCGCAAACCAGCATCGCTCTGCAGGTATTTACTCCAGTAGCTGCACTGCTGTTTAATATGTTGGTGTCGCAGTGGGCGCTCACCCGCGAAAGCCTGTACCATCACGACACCCAAAATCTGATGGCTTGGATTCAAGGCAATCCAGCGTTCCAAGCGGCGGCCCGCAGCGAACTCGTGTACTGCAACGCAATGGAGGGTGGCGGTGCAATTCCAGCACATTTGGGACGAGACTTTGGAGTGTCGATGTCCGGTTTCAAGTACCAAGGCTTGGATCAGAACCGAATTCGGAGTGGCGAAATAATGGTCTACACACCGCGCTTCGGTAGTAGTACTGATATCTTCGCGCCAGATGTGTGGGATACGATGTTCTACTCCAAGTTCTGGCAGGTGTATGTGCACAAGTAACAATCGGTGTTGTTTCTTTGGGCCTCGAAAACATCAATGTCACTGGTGCCCCAGACAGATTTCCCGACCTAACTTAGAGCTATCAGCCAGCATTCAGCTTTTCGCATCGGCAAATTAGCTAGTTTCATGTATAACTCCCGAATTCCTCTCGTCGACGTTTCATGCAATCTATGCTGTGGTGAAGATACCGTGGTGTTATTTGCTGCCACCGATAGGCTCGGTAGCAAACTCGACACTTTCGAATGCACCAGCCCCGGTCATGGGGAGCAGTATCAAGTTGTGCGTTGCAGGCAATGTGGCCTGCGTTACAGCTCACCCCGCCCCAATGAAGAGCGCCTGAACGCAGAATACCAGCAGGTAGAGGATCCCATGTACGAGCGCGAGCTCGAGGGGCGACTCACCACATTTCGCCGAAATCTAAAGCTCGTGGAAACATTTTGCAAACCTGGAACAGTGCTCGATATTGGCGCAGGCATGGGCGTCTTCCTTCATCTGGCACAACTGAATGGCTGGGATGTAAATGACTTGAACCGTCACGCTGGTTCACGCAAAAAGCACAAGAACTTTATGGACTCCAAATCAACATCGGGGGTTATAGCCTTGCACCTAAAATCCACGCTCAACTAGATGTTGTGACAATGTGGGACGTCATAGAGCACGTTAGTGACCCGCTGGAGGCACTTCAAGTTTGCAATCAAGTCTTGAAGCCGGGTGGCAAGCTTATATTTTCTACAGTGGATGCAGGCAGTGCCTATGCCCGCATCACTGGGAAAGCTTGGCCCTGGTTGATGAAAATGCATCTGTACTACTTTGACAGGAGGACAATGGCTGCATATTTGCGGAAAGCTGGCTTCCAAACTTTGCAAATTCGAACTTATCCTCATACCATTAGTGCCAACTACCTGGCTTATAAACTTCGGCCATTGGCGGTGCGTGGCTACCTATCGCGGCGGAACTTTTGAACACTCGAATGCTAGCCGGCCGCGAGATTACATTTGCACTCGGTGACTTTATGGAAGTTGTTGCTGTAAAGCCAGCACAGCCCCGATAGGCTATGCGATCTGCTAGCAGCCAACCCCCGCTTTATGTGCTCTGGTTAATGCCAGCTATCGTGCCACTGGTTTCAATACTAGTGAGTTTTTATGTTCAGGATTGGTATTGGGGGTTAATGGATGACGTCCAAGTGCTTGAATCTGGCACAAATATTTCCGAACGATTTGTAAATTATCTTGCTGTCTTAATTGGTTTTGGGCATTTCAACCCCACATCCGCGATGCGGTCGGCAGTTATCTACACTTGGTTCGAGCATGCTCCGGTTTTGGTTCACGTCGCAAAGTGGGTGGAGGCTTGTCTCATGCTTCTGGCCTGGGGAATAGCCGCGACAAGAGTGAGCGGAAAGATATCTGCCCTGCCCATTTTTATTTCAATCGCATTGTCATTTCACTATCTTTATGACACCTTTTTTTTCCTCTCAACTCATGAGGTAATTGGGTTGCTTTTCCTTGGAGTTGCCCTTAATTGGTTTTTGGCATCTGTAGAGACCGTAAATCGAGGCACTTTATACGCCTTCCTTGCGCTAAGTATTTGTTGCCTGCTGATCGGACTGGGCGCAAAGGAACCAATGGTCAGTAGCGGGACAGCATTGGGTATTAGCTTTCTATTTTTGGGTGTTGCAAATAAATCAATACGTTCACGAGCCCTATTTGTAAGTGCAATCGTTCTCTTACTTTCGGTCGGATACGCTTTTAGCCTGAAAATATGGGTGCAGTCGAAATACACTTCTAGCTACTCGTTTTCTAACATCCCGAGAATGCTTAGTTTGTTTTCTTCTTGGATAGGAAAAGATTTACTCAACCACAGCCCGTGGATCATTATTGCCTTGCTGCTGGTCCTCCCAACTTCTAATCAATACCTAAGGACACAAGCGCGGCCGGTGTTTACCCAGAAACAACTCTGGGGAATACTCACAGGACTGTTACTGTATAGCGGATACCTGCTAATTCTTCTGCCATGGAACACCATATCTTATTACGCCGGCCCTCTCGGCGTTTTTTTTCGTTTCCCATGGCGATTTTTATAGCGCAAGTCCTACCACTTTCCGGCTCGATCATTCAAATCGTGGCACCGATTTTCGCTTTACTATTCAACATGTTGGTTTCGCATTGGGCGCTTACCCGCGAGAGCCTCTACCACTATGACACCCAGAACCTAATGTCTTGGATTGAGGGCAATCCAAGTTTTCAAAATGATGCCCGCCGCAAGCTGGTCGACTGCAATGCAATGGAAGCAGTAGCGGCTATTACGGCCCATTTAGGCCGCGACTTCGCACTGGATTTGCCGGGTTTCATTTACTGAGGGCCCAATAACTACCCACCCGGCCGTATTTGGTTTATACCGTCCGATTTGGAAGCCCATCGGATGTATTCCCAGTCGAGGAATGGACTACTCTTTTTTACTCCAAGTATTGGCAAGTGTATCTAAAACAATAAATCACTGATACACAAAGGAATGCTGTATCTTTGTTATCCCCCGAGGTACCCTCCACCGATAATGAATGTTGCGTCAACGGTGATCGTTAACTCCTGCAGTAGTTTATGGAGTGAGTTGCGCACCACAGTTGCAAGTTCCAAAACTCAGCAATCTACTGTGTCATTTTCTTTAAGTTGGGCGCAATACCACCAACGACTACGACATATGACCACAAATCGCGTATCGAAAAATGGCACGCCCTCAATTCAAGCCCAGCTGCAAGCATCAATCTACATATCCGAAGCTTGGAATCAAAAAGATTTATCTCGGGGGGAAAAAACGATAAGTTCCTACGGAAGCAAATTCGAGCAATCCATTTAAGTGAGTTTAGAATGAGTACATACGGGGCATACCAAGGTGGCCAAAATAGTAAAACTAACCCGTTCGGTTTCATTACTCTGCGAAACTCGGATAACATTGCAATAATCTGGGCGTCGGTAAAGTGCTCTATTACCCCAAGATTCCACACTCCATCCACCTTGTTGACAGGCATAGGCAGGCGCATTATGTCAGCTTGTACTCTCAGGTTAGTGATATTCCAACGATGCAATACAAAGCTACTAATATCTACTGCAATCACGCGCCGCAACTTGTTAGTAATTCTTCCAGAGCTTTCAGAGGTACCGGCACCAGCTTCAATAAATACGCCGTCCTCCGAGAAATACTTCACAAACCAATATTCAACTGCTCGTGAAATGAACACCTGCCGATGAATCATTAGCAGCTGCTGAAAGACTGTGTTTCCTTCCCGGAAAAAATATGCCTCCCACTGATCTTCTAAGTCATTCAAGCTTGGAATTTCCGCTTGTTTCAATATGTCATTGTTTGTCTTCATATTACCTGTCACGGGTTTTAATGCGTGTTGGGGTAAGTCACAATTCGTAAATCTGCGACACTTTTTATGCCATAAACAAAGTTACCCTGGGCTTTTTACTTTACTTCTTAAGTATCCCAAGATAACCGGGAAATTAACACACTTTGGATGAGCTGCCTGATAGCATTAGACACGAATTAGTAACTACAATTAAGTAGTGTCCACCGATTAACTATGAGGTTACGATTTCGCCGTTGGTAGCTCTACCTAACTGCCGGTCATAGTCCACAATCAAACAAAATGGGACAGTCTTCACTCAAGACGAAAGTAGAAACGCTTGCAGTAGTGCTATTTGCCTACAACGAGGAGGGGAACCTCCTGCGCTTGTTACGCAGGCTGAGGCAGGAACTTGCGAGAATCATACCCCAAGCCCGGGTGCAATATTGCGTCTGCATTCAGGGTGTCGATGGTTCTGCCGATGAGCTGAGGGAGTTTATGGGGGAGCTTGGTAGCCAGTCACAAGTTGCGTTTTGTGAATTTCCGCAGCCCATTGGAGTGCGGAATGCCGCACAGGCATCTTTCGCATTGATCCACGAAACTCCGGATGCCTACCTTATGATGGATTGTGATCTAAATCACCAACCTGAGGATCTTGCCAAGTTTTTTCGGGTGTTGCAGCCCAACAGCGTAGTTATTGGATCTCGTTTCTGCGAAGGCGGAAAAATTGTTGGGATGCCACTTTGGAAACACATGCTATCTTGGAGCTTTAATTACCTTATTTCAGAAGCGCTTCACCTCCGAGTACGCGACAAAACCTCGGGGTATCGTCTGATTGCTTGCCAGCGTGCATCTGAAATTCCCCCTCTATTCTCTGGGTCAGGCTTCGACTTTTACATTGAACATCTCTTGCAGCTGAATCGCTTGGGATTGACCTTCATCGAAGTACCGATCACTTTCTTGGTGCGGACACATGGCGTGTCAAAAATGAGAATTGGGCGGACTATTTTGGACTATTTGCTGTTACTAATTCGATTGATAAACCACTCTAGACTATCCCGCTGAGAGGACCTGCAGCCCTAAATTGGGTTGAGATTTTCCCGAATTAGCAGAGGGTAAATGACGGCCACATCAACACGCGCCAAAGTGAGAACTCGATTGTTCGGCCAAACCTATTTGGCTCCCAAGTTCCTATGATCAACTCAGTTTAGCTGGGCTTACCTCAATACGCTCCGCGCCCAAATAGCGATCGCGGCACAGTGCGCAGCAAGATTGTTGTGTCCATTGCCAGCGACCAATTCTGCATGTAATAGATGTCCATCAGGCACATTTCGTCAAACGAGACGTCGCTGCGCCCCGACACCTGCCATAAGCCGGTGATGCCGGGCACTGCATGCAGGCGCTCGCGGTGCCACTCCTGATACTGGGCAACTTCCTCCGGCAAGCCCGGCCGTGGTCCCACCAAGCTCATTTCGCCGCGCAATACATTCACCAGTTGCGGCAGCTCGTCCCAGCTCAGGCGCCGTAGCCAACGGCCCACCCGCGTATGCCGCGGATCATCCCTGATTTTAAAGAGCGGTCCACTAGCCTCATTCAGGGAAGCGAGGGCCGGCAGCTGTTCCTCAGCGCCAAGCTGCATTGAACGAAACTTGAGCATGCGAAACTGGCGCCCATGCCAGCCAACTCGCAGCTGCGAAAACAAAACGGGGCCGCGCGAGTCTATGGCAATCAGCAGCGCAATCATTGCCAGTATGGGAGCAGCACACACCAGCAGCAGCAGCGCGAGCACCAAGTCGATGCTGCGCTTGACCACGCGCCCGCCCGCCCCCGCGCCGCTGTCCTTGAGCCCAATTAGCGGCACGCCGGCAATCTCGTCAACCGTTACCTGGCTAAGGTTGAGCTGGAACATGTCCGGAACAACGCGCGCAGCCACACCGCACCGAACGCTGCTGGCCATTAACCGCCCAATCCCCGGCTGCTGGTGCCATGGCAGGGTGATAATTGCCTCTCGCACGCGCTCGCTGCGAAGCACGCTTTCAAACTGGCTCGTGCCGCCGAGTGCGCGATAACGCCCGATATTGGTGGAGCCTACCTGCGGGTCGTCATCGAGGAAGCCGACCACATCGTATCCAAGCTGGGGCTGCGCCATGATCGCGCTCATGACAGAGCGGCCCGCTTCTCCTCCACCAACAATCAACACGCGCACAAGGTTGTAGCCGCGCGCGCGCAGCTGCTCTTCCAGCAGGCGCCGGATGGCGCGTGCTGTGCCAAGCAGGGCTACAATCAGCACACCATCGTAGAAAAACAGCAACCGCGAAAATGCCAGCGGACGGGCAAAAAATGTAATCGCAACCAGCAGCACTAGCGCCACCAGCGCGCCATTCGCCACGCGAAACATTTCCTCCACCCACGAGAGGCCGCGGCGCACATTGTAGGTTCCATTGGCGCTCAATACCACCAGCAGCAGAGCTGTAAGGCCCGCAAAGAGCGGCACGTAAGCCCGCAGGCTTGTGTAGAAGACCGGATCGAGGCTGCGGAACCAAGCCAGCTCGTAGCGGATGTACCACGCCAGTGCGGAGGCCACATTGATTAGCACGCCATCGAGCAGCAGCCACCACACAGGCCGTTGCAGATTAATCTCGCGCTGCACCAAAGTCATGGGCGTTCCGGTTGCAATGCGCGCAAATGTGTGTTTGTCGTGCGCGTGCCGGCTTCCTGCCAACAGAAGCGCTGGGCCTGCAGCGGGCCGGCTGCGGCCAACCGATCGCGGATTGCCGGTTCGTTTATCATGCGCCCGATCGCATCTGCGAGTGCATGCGAATCATCAGGCGGGCAAAGCAACGCGGCGCCTCCCGCCACCTCCACCAGCGAGCTGGCCGTGGTGGTAATCACCGGTGTGCCGCAGGCGAGGGCCTCAAGCACCGGTAATCCAAAACCCTCGTAGGCGGACGGGTATACGAAAGCCTCGGCTGCCGAATACCACAACGGTAGGTCTGCTTCCGGCACAAAGCCCGGAAAGAAAACGTCGCGCGAAAGCTGCAGTTCTGCCACGGCCCGAAAAACATCGCTGTACATCCAGCCTTCGCCGCCCGCGCAGATTAGTTTTACATCTCTAAGCTGTGCCAGTTTGTAGGCCGCAACCAGCACAGACAAATTCTTGCGCGGCTCAATGGTGCCCAGATAGAGAATGAAACGGGCCGGCAGGCCGCGCCGCTCGCGAAACTCCGCCACCGCACGCGGCTCAGCGCGCTGCATTCCTGCGCGCAAGCCGGGGTAGATCACATCCACACGCTTGTCTTCAATGCCGTACGCCTGCACTACATCGCGCTTGGTGCTGTGCGAGATTGCAATCACGCGCGCTGCACGCCGGCAGGAGAGGCGTGCGAACAAATTAAGGTAAACCCGGTTTGCAGCGCGGAAGTTCTGCGGCAGTTTCTGAAAGGTCAAATCGTAGATGGTGACAACTGTGGGCAGCGCCGCCAGCAGGGGCGCAACGAATGCCATCGCGTGCAGCAGATCAAAGCGCTCCGAATTGCAGACAAGCGGCTGCACAAACTGCTCCCATAAGATGCGCACCAGCGGTCGGCGGGTGGCCGGGCTTACATTGCGCCGCAGCACTGGCACATCAAATTTGGCTGCACCTGCAGCAACCAGCGCCGTGTAACTCACTGCCGCGTGATTTGCCGGCAGGTTGGAAAGTATGCCCTGAATGTAACTGTGGATTCCAGCCTGCCGATAAGTAGCGCCCTGTGGGCTGAGCAGCAATGCGGATAAACCCACTTTATAGCGGTTTTTACTTGTCTCAGTCATTGTTTTGGCGAGTGTAGCATGGGCGCTGCGCTGGCTTGCATGGCGCGGTAAACCTGCACCGTTGCTTGCGCAACATGTGCATGGGTGAAGTGCTCTAGCACGCGGACCCGCCCACGCCCGCCCAATTCGGCCCGCAGCTGGTGGTCGTCGCGCAGGCGCCGCAGTGCATCTGCCAGCACCACAACGTCGCCCTCCGGCACTACAAGCCCGGCGTCCCCGATGACACCGGGAATCTCACCACAGGTTGACCCAACAACGGGGACGCCGCAAGCCATCGCCTCCACCAGTACGCGCCCAAATTGCTCGCGCCAGTTTGCCTGTGTGCGCGCGGGCAGCACCAATGCATCCAACTCACGCAACCGCTGCGGCATTTGCGCGGATGGGAGCCACGCAGTGAAGCTAACAGAGTCGCCAATTCCATCGCGAAGTGCAAGCGCACGCAAGGCAGCCAGCTGCGGGCCCGCGCCGATCACCTCAACACGAATGGCTGGACTTAGCCGGGCTGCCGCTTGCAGCAAAATATCAACACCCTTCTCGGGCACCAGCCGGCCCACGTAGCCGATGCGGAACGGCGCTGCCGCAGCGCGTGGCTCCAGTGGTGGTGAGAATGTTTGCGGGTCCACACCAAACTGCGGAATGACTGCGAGTTCGCGGCTGAAGCCCTTTGCCCGGCCCACCGCAGCAGCGCTTGCGCTGCCATAAATGCCGTAGTCTGAAGTGTGCAGCACGTGCGCCTCCATGGCGCTAAAGGGCCACGGGTAGCGGCGCGCAATGTTTTGCCACGAGAAGAACAAGGTTTTTGCGCCACAGCGCCGCGCCTGCCACAGCGCGTGCCACGTTGCCAGGTTGTATGGCTCCTCATCAATGTGCACAATATGCACGCCGCCAGCCAGATGCCTGCGCAATTGCGGATAGAAGTGCATGTGATAGCTGCCGTTGAACACAATCGGTGTTGCCAGCAACCGGTAGCCGACAGTGTGAGCGCGCTCCAGCAGCAGTGTGCCGCGCTCATCGCGCCATGCGGGCGGCACCAATACAGTCAAGTCAATGTCTTTGTAACCCGCAATGGCTTCCAGCTTGCGCTGGTACTCGCCGACTACACACGCCTTCGAGATCATGAGCACCCGGATTTTTTCGGGCATCTTTGCTGCCACGGTCACGGCCGGCGCTGCCAGCGCATCAGCAGGTAGCCGGAAAAGGCGTTAGCGCTGCCCGCGTTGCATTGCGGCGCACTCACCGCCGCCAGCGGCGGAACCTGGCCGTCGATCTGCAACGCGTACTCAACATTCGGCAGCATCTGAAAATCCGCGTAGCCGCCGCCGCGCTCCGGCTTGAGCCCGGTAAAAAATCTTTCCACAACGCCATCACTCAAAAGTTCAAGCGGCACGCCGGCCAGCTCCTCTGAATTTTCGTCAACCACATAAACTTGCAAACTCAGGCTGGGCTGGTTGGGGTCGCACATCGGGGTGCTGCTGAGCAGTTCATAAGTGGACTTTGCGATTACTGTCGGTACGGCAGATGGCAGTGCTGCCGGTGTGGTGGCTGCTGGCACGGCTGTTGGCTGCGCTGCCGTCGGGCCAGCGTCCAGCGTGGGTTCAGCTTCAGCTGCGGCTGAAGCGGCTTGCGCCGGCGCACCTAAAGCCAGCGTTAGGTCCTGCAGTACGCTGCGGGTCAGCCCATCCCGGCCTTCCTTTTCTGAGCGCACTGCCAGTGCTCCCACTGCCCCCGCGGCGTCGCCCAAGCCCAGCGCTTGCAGCCGCTGGCGCGCCCGCTCCATGTTGTTGTCTGCGCGCAAGGCCGTCGCAATCATGATTATTTGCGCTTCCCGGTGGTCCGCACGCAGCTGTGCCGGCACGGTGGCAGTAGCCGACACCGGAAACACCAGCCAGCCCACCAGCAGCCCGCCCGCCACGCCAAGAATTAATCCCAGCAATATCAAACTCGGCCGCACACCAGTCATGGCAGGTAATTCTGCATAGCTGGCGTAGCCACACCGAGGGCAGCTGCCAGCTGCGCCATGAACTTCAAATCATTGCTTGCAGCGCCGGTTACCATCATCTTCTCGGTTTGCTGTACCACCTCGGCCGGACCCTCAGCGCCCGCCAGGCTTGCAAGGCGTGTGCGCGCTCTTTCTACATCCTGCTCGATTGCGAAGGTCTCGGCCACCAACAGCACAAAGTCCTCGCGAAACGCGGGTGCCAGGCTGCGCGGTTGGTTGTCCACAATTTGCAGCGGCATCACGCGCCACGCAAAGTAAAGTGCAGCCAGCACTCCCACCAGCAGTCCTGCGAGCAGGTTTGCAATGCCGGTCGTACTTAAGCTGCCAAGCAGGCCGCCATAACCTGGCAGCTGCGCACTATTCGAAGGGCGGTTGTGCTTGTAGTCGTACCGGGTCACTGGGAAGTTGGGAGTTGTCTAAAAATTGGACACATTGCCAGCGCACCAACATGCGCAGGGCACGCTCAATCCCGGCCCGCAGCGCAGCGCGAATGCTATACTTCGGCGCGAGGCAAAGCAGTCTGCGCGAGAGTGCCGAAGGAGGGAATCGAACCCTCACTCCCGAAGGAACGCGATTTTGAGTCGCGCGCGTCTGCCAATTCCGCCACTTCGGCCTATGCGCTGAACAGTTTAAGCCAACCGCCCATCTAGGTCAAGTTTGCCATGAAAATTGGGATTATCGGACTGCCGCAGAGCGGCAAGACCACGCTGTGCAACGCGCTCACCGGCGCCGACCAGCCCGTTGGCAAGATGCTCGGCGGCGGGCGGGTTGCTGTCACCTCGGCAACCGTGAGCGTACCCGACGAACGCGTCGACTGGCTCGCGTCGCTTTACAAACCGGCGAGGACCACCCACGCACAAGTCACGTTCCTCGATATTGGCGGCGTGCAGGGCGCAAAGAGCAGCTTCTCCGGCCCGCTGCTGAACGCCCTTGCGCAAACCGATGCCTTTTTGCATGTCGTGCGCAGTTTCGCCAACGATCTGGTGCCGCATCCGCTGCTCAGCATTGATGCGGCCCGCGATGTGCAAGCCCTTGATGATGAGCTGCTGCTAAACGACCTGCTGGTGGTGGAACGACGCCTGGAAAAACTTGGCGACGAGCGCCGCAAAGGCGCCGGCCGCGACAAAGCCGAGATAGAGCGCGAGCACGAATTGTTTACGCGCCTGCTCAATATGCTTAACAACGGCGAAGCGCTGCGCACATTGCATCTGTCTGCGGAAGAAGAGCGCACACTTTCCGGTTTTGGGCTGCTCACGCGCAAACCTTTGCTGGTGGTACTCAACACCGGGGACGATGCAGGACCTGGCGATGGCAAGCTGCCTGCCGGCATCGCCGCCTCCCACCGGGTGGTTGCGCTGCAATGCAAACTGGAGATGGAGATTGCGCAGCTGCCGCCGGAGGAAGCCGTGCTCTTTCTGGCGGAGTACGGGCTGCAAGCCCCAAGCTTGCAGCGAGTTATCCGCATGTGCTACGACCTGCTCGGCCGCCAGGCATTCTTCACTGTTGGCGAAGACGAGGTGCGGGCGTGGACAATCAACAAAGACGCCAGTGCGCCGCAGGCATCCGGTGCCATTCACTCAGATCTGGAGGCGGGATTCATTCGGGCGGAAGTTATGGCTTACGCCGATTTGCATCAACACGGCAGTGAGGCGGCTGTGAAAACCGCTGGAAAGTGGCGGCTCGAAGGCCGCGAATACACAGTACAAGACGGCGACATTCTTCAGGTACGCTTCTCACCGCCCTCCAAAAAATAACCACACCAAAGACTCCAATGGCTAAAAAATTTTTTCCGACCCGCTGGACGCTGCGCCGCCTGCTGACTGCCCCCAAGGGTGCGCCACTGCAGCGCATTACCAAGCAACTGGAGCGCAGTGTGCGCGCGCTCGAGGCGCTGCGCCCGCTGCTTGCAGACAACATCAAAGCGGCAGACTTCACGCGCATGCTGCGCCTTACCGAGGAGCTGGCAGCAGCGGCCAGCCGCATCGGCGCCTACGCCGGTTTGTGGTTCTCGGAAAATACGCAAGACCAGGCAGCGCTTGCATTTCAGGGGCGCATCCAGCAGATTACAACTGACGCGCGCAACCGGGTCCTTTTCTTCAGCCTGTGGTGGAAGGGGCTGCCCGCACCGGCAGCCGCTCGCCTGCTGGCAGCCAGCCCGCGGGCGCTGCGCCACCACCTCGTGCTGGAGCGCAAAGCAACGCCGTATGTGCTGCCAGAGCGCGACGAACAGCTTCTAAATATAAAAGACGTCAATGGCATGAACGGGCTGACCACCGTGTACTCAATGCTTACCAATGCGTACAAGTTCAACCTGCTGGTTGATGGCGATGCGAAACAACTGACGCGGGATGCATTGATGGCCAATGTGCGCAAGGCAGATCCCGCGCTGCGCGCCGCTGCATACCAGGAGCTGTACCGCGTGTACGCGGAGGACGGGCTGGTGCTGGCGCAGATTTACACGCATCGCGTGCGAGACTGGCATGCAGAGAATGTAAAGCTGCGCGGCTACCGCGCCGCTGTGGCTGTGCGCAACTTGGACAACGACATTCCGGACCCGGTGATTGCAACTTTGTTGCGCACCTGCCGCAAGAATCGCACCGTGTTCCAGCGCTGGTTTCGCGTGAAGGCGCGCCTGCTGGGGCAGCAGAAACTGCGGCGCTACGATATCTACGCACCGGTTTCCGGGGCAGAGAAAACCTACCCGTACGATCAGGCCGTCAAGCTTGTGCTGGACACCTTCCAGAAGTTTTCGCCGGCAGTGGCGCGCGCCGCGCGGCGCGTGTTTGCTGAGAACCAGATTGATGCTGAAGTGCGGCCGGGTAAACGCGGCGGTGCGTTTTGCGCCAGCGTACTGCCGGGCATGACGCCGTTCGTGCTGCAAAATTACACGGGTGATGTGCGCGATGTGGCCACGCTGGCACATGAGCTCGGTCACGCAGTTCACAGCATGCTGGCGGCGCGCCACTCAGTGTTAACATTTCATTCGGCGCTGCCGCTGGCAGAAACCTCATCCACCTTCGCAGAGATGCTGCTAACCGACCGCCTGCTGGCCCAGGACCGCGATCCGGCGGTGCGCCGCCAGCTGATTGCGGATACGCTGGACGACGCCTATGCCACCATCATGCGCCAGGCCTACTTCACGCTCTTCGAGCAGCAAGCACACAAGCTCATTCAAGCGGGCGCCGGCACGGACGAACTAAACGCAGCGTACATGCGCAACCTGCGCGAGCAGTTCGGCAGCGCGGTTCAGGTGGCACCGGAGTTCAAGTGGGAATGGGTGTCCATCCCGCACATTTTTTACACGCCGTTTTATTGCTACGCCTACAGCTTTGGGCAACTGCTGGTGCTGGCGCTTTACCAGCGCTACAAAAAACAGGGTGCGCGCTTTACACCGCACTACCTGAAGATTCTGGCGTATGGTGGCTCGGCCAGCCCGCAGCACATATTGGAGGAGGCTGGCATCGACATCACCAAGCCGGTGTTTTGGCAGGGCGGCTTCGACTTTATCAGCGGGCTGCTGGATGAGCTGGAGTCCGGGCTGGATTAAGTTGCGCAGCGCCGCACAAGAAAAACGAAGCCCCGCCAATGTAGCGGGGCTTCGTTTTTATCCACGCCAGTGCCAGCAACGTCACTCACGTGTTCGCAAATGCGGGAACAAAATCACCTCGCGAATATTGCGCTGGCCGGTTAGCAGCATAGTCAGCCGGTCAACGCCCATGCCAAATCCGCCGCACGGCGGCATGCCGTACTGCAGCGCGCGCAAATAATCCTCATCCATGGGATGCGCCTCTTCGCCCTTGGGGTGATCGCGCTGCATCTCCTCAAAACGCTGCGCCTGCTCCTGTGGGTCGTTCAGCTCAGAAAATGCATTGCACAGCTCCATGCCCGCAATGTAGGCTTCAAAACGCTCCACAGTGTGCGGATCGCCGGGCGTGGCTTTTGCCAGCGGCGATATGTCCCGTGGAAAATCGAGCACAAAGGTGGGTTGGATCAGCAGCGGCTCCACATGCAGCGCCAAAAGGCTCTCGATAAGTTTGCCGCGCGGCATCGCCGGATCTACTGCCTGCCCGCTGGCGCGCATGGCTGCAGCCAGCGTTGCAGCCGTCGGGTGCGCGGCGATATCTATGCCGCAGGCTTCAGCCACTGCGGTGCGCAGCGCAACACGCCGCCATGGCGGCTGCAAGTTAATTTTGTGGCCCTCGTACTCTAGCGTGGTATTGCCGCACACTTGCTGCGCCACAAACGCCAGCATTTCCTCGGTGAGCTCCATCACCTTTGCATAGTCGGCATACGCACAATAGAACTCCAGCTGGGTGAACTCGGGGTTGTGCTTGAGACTCACGCCCTCATTGCGGAAGTCGCGGCCAATTTCATAAACGGACTCCAGTCCGCCAACCAGCAAGCGCTTCAGGTACAACTCAAATGAGATGCGCAGGAATAGATCCTGATGCAGCTGGTTGTGATGGGTTACAAACGGGCGCGCAGCAGCCCCGCCATAGATTGGCTGCAGCACCGGCGTTTCCACCTCAAGGAAACCGCGCTCGTCCAAAAAGTTTCGCAGGGCACGCACCACAGCAGCCCGGGTCCGAAAAATTTCGCGCACCTCGGTGTTCACTGCCAGGTCCGCGTAGCGCTCGCGGTAACGCGCTTCCGGGTTGGCGAAAGCGGAGTACACCACTTTGCGCCCGTCTTCCTCAGCTTCCTTGGTGGCTGGCAGCGGGCTCACACTTTTCGCAAGCATCGCCACTGCGGAACAGCGCAGGGTGAACTCTCCCGTCTTCGTACGCATCAAGACGCCGGTTGCCTGCACAAAATCACCGAGGTCAAAGTCAGCATCAAACTGGCGCAGCCGGTCCGCGCCAACCTCTTCAGAACGCAGCAACAACTGCACGCGGCCGCTCACATCCTCCATATGCGCAAAAGTAAGCTTGCCCATTGTGCGCATGGAACGCAGCCGGCCGCATAAAGTGGCCGGCACGCCGCTATCCTGCACCGGCGCACCAGCTTGCAATGCCTGCTCAAAAGCCAGCAGCGCATCTGCCACCGCGTGCGTGCGCTGCGCCCGCGCCGGATAGGGCTGCTCGCCCCGCGCGCGCATGCGCTCCGCTTTAGCCACGCGGTTTTTTTCTATTTCATTGAGTTCGCGCAAGATTGCTCCGTGTGCACACAGCCAGCATTTTAAACGAAAAAGCCCTGCTGCCAAGTTGTGCAGGGCTCAAGCGTAGTGCTTGCAGGGGTCAGGTTACCTTCATGATGCGGAAGATAAGCTCGCCACCCGGCGCTTTAATTCGCACCTTGGCACTTTGCTTCTGGCCCAGCAACGCCTTTCCCAACGGCGACTCGTTGGAGATGCTGCCGTCACCCGGGTTGGCTTCGGCTGCACCCACAATTTTGTAAGTCTCCGCCTTGCCACCATCTTCCTTTATCACCACCACCGACCCAATGCCAATAATCCCGTTTGCAGCTGTGCTCTTCTTGATAATCTTCGCGTTGGCCAGCAGCGTCTCAATCGTCATGATGCGCCCTTCCACAAACGCCTGCTCATTTTTTGCAGCTTCAAACTCTGCATTCTCGAGCAAGTCACCGCCCTCTTCCAGCGCTTGGTGCAGGCGCTGCGCCACCTCGGCGCGGCCATCAGTGCGCAGATGCGCAAGTTCCGTTTCCAGCTTGCGCATGCCTTCACGCGTCAGATAGGTAACATCTTTCGGGGGAACCTCCTCGCTCATAATCTTCAGTTTATCCTTTATCTCTTTTCGCGTTAGTTTTGAGCCACAATCGAAACCGGGGCGTTTGCCCTGAAAACAAAACAACTGAGACCTGTGCCCAGTTGTAGTCTCTTTTCTAATGACTCCGGAGTATACCGCTGCTGCGGGTGTTCGTAAAGCTAGGGGTGGCGGAGATTGCAACGCAACTCAATAACCAGTGGTTTAGATGACTGCCGCCAAACCAGATTTACAGCCCTTTACGGGTTACAGCCGGCAGCCGCCGTAACCGATTGAAAGCACCATGCCCGCCCCGTGTAAACAGCCACCACGCATCCCTAAATCAACGATCCGCGCAGGCGCGCAAAAACCGCAGCGCCCGCCAGCCCCACATACAAGAGCATCCACAAGCTAAGTGCCGGCAGCGCAGCCAGCACCATGGCAGCCACCACCGTATGCGGCAAGTACCGGCCGCGCCGGCGCCGGACAACGCGCCGCACCGCTTCTGCCAGTGCGCCGCCGGCAGTGGGCGCCAGAAATAGCAGCAGCCATCCCAACCGCGACAGGAGCACACCCGCCAACCCGGACAGCACGAGTGCGGTTACCGCTGCGGTGACATAGTCGTACCAGTGCGCAGTCTCAAAGACCGCCTGCTGGCCGCGCACGCACTGCGGACAGCGGTAACCTACGGGCGTGTGCAGCGCGCAACCAGGACAGATCGGCTTTGCGCACTTGTTGCAGCGCAGGGCCGTCGGCTGGTCCGGATGGTTGGCACAAAACTCTCCGGCTACAGTGCCGGAGTCGGCGGCCACTATTGCGGTGACTCCTTGTACGCCAGCCGGGCAGCAAGATTGCGATAGAAATATGCGGCGTCTTGCAAGCGCACAAAACTGGCGTCACGCTGGCTGGCGCGCACACTAATCCGGTCGCCGTCGCGCAGCTCAACTTCCACCTGCCCGTCAGCGCTCAGAATTGCGGGATGGTCGATGCGCACATCAATTGTGATGCCTGCGCCCTCCGCCAGCACGATGGCCCGTTCAATGCTCAAGTGCGGCGCAACCGGAATTAGAACAATGTTGCGCAGCGTGGGCGGCAGAATGGGTCCGCCAGCTGCCAGCGCATAAGCTGTGGAGCCGGTGGGCGAGGCCACAATCAAACCGTCCGCAATGTAAGTGCCCAGCGGGCTGCCATCAATTGCGGCTTTCAGGCGCACCGGCCGCGCCAGTGCGCCGCGCGTAATCACCACTTCATTGAGTGCGTGATGTTCGCCTAAGCGCACGCCGGCGCGCATGTGTTCTGCATACACCAGCATGCGCGGCTCCAGCCAAAAGTCGCCGGCCACCACGCGCACCAGCGCCACCTGCCACTCCGCTTCAGGCACCTCCAGCAGGAAGCCCACACGCCCCAGATTAATTCCCAGCACGGGGCAGCCCAACTGCGCACCCAGCCGGCTCACACGCAGCACCGTGCCGTCTCCCCCAACCGCAACCAGCATGTCGGGCGCCGGCCGCAGCGCACGCTCTTCAGCAGCTGCCAGTGTGGTGCACTCCGAGTAGCAGCCATGTGTTGTGCGCAGGCTCGAATCAATGGTATTTGCCAGCGCCTCAGAGCGTGCCACCTGCGGGTTATGAAAAATCAAAAAGCTTTTTGGAGCCATGAGCGGAGTTTACATCATGGGGAACGCGATGGGGTGCAGCCCGGAAACGAAGCTTGCTGCCCCGCTGCAAGCAGTTGCCGCGCCACATCTATCCGAAATGCCTGCGCTGAACTCATCAGCTGCGATAAATACGGTCGGCGCAGTTTGCGCTGCTGGGCGCGCAAGCTGCGCTTTGCTACGCACCGGACTTGGTTAGCAAATCCTGCAGGCGCTGCTGGCGCATGCTAACGGTCAGGTCGCCCCGCGTGCGTTCCAGCACGCCGCGCAATACATCCGTGCTCCGCCGCAGCCCGCCCGTGATGGCGTCGGGGTAATCCACCGTGACCAGCAGTGAATATATTTCGTCCATTGCATCCAGCAGGCGCTCGGCCTCGGCGGAGTGTTCGTGCCGCACCAGATCCAGAATGCGCCGGCGCAGCTCGGTGGCTGCCTCCGCAAGGCCGTTGAGGTAGGTGGCCGGCTCCACGCCCAGTTGCGCGGGTGAAGGCATGGGCTCGTCCGCAGCCAGCGCCAGCAGCACACTGGCCTCAACCAGCTCCTTCAATCCGTCCTGTGTATACCCCGCATGCAAGAGATCCGGGAACGCCGCCACAGCAGCGCACATGGCAGCCGCAGCGCTGCGTGCCTCGCCCAAAAGCGCCTGTGCCTCCGCCCGCTCTTCCCGGTGAATGGCACGGATGGCGTTGGCGCAGAAGCGCACCAGAGCCCGCGATTGCGCAAGGGCGGCATCCCGCGCCGCATGCTTGACGCCCAGTGCAGCGCGCAGCTGCTCGCTAATTTTCGGCAAGTCACCCAGGCTGCCACCGGCTGGCGGCGCGCTGTTACCCAGGGTTTGCATCGCCCGGCGGCAGGGTACGAAACAACTGGTCCGCAAGTGTATGGTGCGCGGGCACAACTATCTCGCCATACTGTGCTTCAAACTTGCCAAGGTTATCGCCAAGTGCATGCATCAGTAATTTTGCATTGATCGGCGTCATGATCAGGCGCGCCTGCACTTTGGCCTGCGGCGTATTGGGCAGCAGGCGCGCAAAGTCCAGCACCATTTCGGAAGCTGAATGCGAGATCAGTGCAAAATTTACGTAGGTCCCTTCCAAGTCGGCGGGGATTTCAATCTTGATTTGCGGCGCTGGCGCAGCAGCATTCACCGGAGTGGTCATGGGCTTCTCCATTCCATTAAGTGCGCAAGCCGCCGGCAACTAGCCGGCGGCTGCGGTTTGGCTGTAGGTGCGGGGATCGAGCTAGAACGGCAAATCATCCTCGGTGGCCGCCATGGCTCCTTCAAACTCGCTGGAGCCGTTGGAGGCAGTGGCGCCAGCACCCTCGGTGCGCGGGCTCATGAAACGAACGTCCTTTGCGGTCATCTCATAAGATGCGCCCCAGCTACCGTCCTGGCGCTGGAAGGTGCGCGGGTTGCCCTTCTCGTCGCCACGCATCGTTCCCTCAATCAGCACTTTACTGCCCTTCTTGAGGAATTGGTTGCAGGTTTCAGCTTGTTTACCCCAAACTGCCACCTTCCACCACGTGGTGCGGTCTTTCTTGGCGCCTTCCGTGTCTTTCCAGCTTTCAGTGGTGGCCACGCTTAAGTCGGTGACCGCTTGGCCAGACGGGGTGTAGCGCAACTCCGGATCCCGGCCCAAATTCCCAATGACCATAATGCGTTGGTACATGCGGTTGCTCCTTGCTCCAGCAGGATCTAATTTGTTGCCAGTGTGAAACGAACGGGCTGCTGGATTGCAAGCAGTATAAACCCGATTTTTCCAGAGTCAAGACATTTGTTCTATTTTCTTGGTACGAGTTTTTTCAGCGCGGCGCCCGGCGGAACAGCGCAAAATCCGCCCCCGCCCAGTGTTGGATCAGGTGCTGAAAGTCATCAGCTCGCCCATTTGCTTCCACGCCACAGAGCCTCGGCCAATGTGTCCGGCTTCTTGCCTAATTCTGGCCAGCCCGCTGCCAGTCCTAGAGCTGGTGGGCCCAGTCGCCAGCAGCCCGCTTTCAGGCGCCCGCAGACGCTCCTTCAAGCCACCCACCACCCGCACCACAACCTGCAAAACTGCCGTCCGGCCAATAGACTCCACCACAAACTAGGAGGCCGGCGCAGCACACCCTGCAAGCACCAACGCCGCTACCCCAAAGCGCGGAGCACTTTGCGCAGCAAAACGCAGTGGCTTAGGGGTTGGCTTTGTCCTCGAAAGGCCCCCATTGATAGGTGTTTTTCACAATTCGCAGGTACAAATAAATTTCGGTTTCGCGAACGCCCTTGATTCTTGAAAGTTTGCCGGAGACAAATTCGATCAGCTCCTCATTGTCGCGGCAGCCCACTTCGAGCAGCAGGTCATTGGAGCCGGTGCAGATGGCAACATAGCCCACCTCGGAAAACTTGGCGATGGCAGCGGCCGCTGCTTTCAGGCGCACACCATCCACCTTCACCGCCACAGTTGCTGCCACGGGATAGCCCAGTGTGGCGGGGTCAGCAACTGCTGTAACTTGGATTGCACCGCTGTCGATCAGGCGCGCAGCGCGCTGTTGCACAGTGGAAGCTGCGATGCGGAGCTGCGCAGCAATTTCCGCGTAGGGGCGCCGCCCATCCCTCTGCAAACAGCGGATGATGGACAGGTCGAGCCGGTCCAGAGTGTGCTTAGGTCGCGGCATAGCGGTTTTACCCCTCAATTCTGCGGATTGCCAGTATTGTACGTGTTTGCCCCCGCAGCACAACCGTCTGCCCTGTTTTACACCACTCGTCTCTGGGCTCGTAAACAGCACAAGCAACAGCAATTAGCCTGTTACAATACTGGCTCGCTAGCTTTTGAGCGAATAAATCTACTATGCGCCACACTACAAAAAACAGGCCTAAATCAGAGGCACGGCGGCCAGTGCCCACCATGTTGATTTTCCGGCTGCAGCGCCGGTCCGCTTGGCTGCCGCGTACGTTCAAGCGCTGCGCAACAGTTGGGTGGCTTGCCGGGCTTGTGGCTGCGGAGGTTCCAAAATGCCAGCCGCTCTAAACACTCTCCCCAGCGAGTACTACGCAACGGATGCCATCCTGCAAGCGGAGATTGAGCATATTTTTCGAAGGCGCTGGGTGTGTGTCGGTCGCGCCGCCGAGCTTGCAAACCCCGGCGATTATTTTCTGCGCGAGATCGGGGGTGACAACCTGATCATCCTGCGCGACCGCAGCGGGACCGTGCAGGCGCTCCACAATGTGTGCCGGCATCGCGGCACGCGCCTTTGTGCGCAGGCCAGCGGGCAACTGCGCGAGACGATCCAGTGCCCATACCACGCGTGGACTTACGCGCTGGACGGGCGCTTGCTTGGCGCGCCAAACATGACCGAGGTGGCGGACTTTGACAAGGCAGAGCACACGCTCTACCGCGCGCAGGCCGGAGTTTGGGAAGGCTTCATCTTTGTAAATCTGGATGCGGCGGGCGAAAGCCTTGCTGATGCAATGGCGCCATTGGCTGGAAAGTTCGAGATGTGGAATTTATCAAGCCTGCAACGCGCCCAGCGGATTGAATACGACGTGTCTGCCAACTGGAAACTGCTGGCGGAAAACTACTCTGAGTGCTACCACTGTCCGCTTGTGCATCCGGCGCTGGAGAAACTTTCGCCGCATGATAGCGGCAGCAATGACCTGATCGCCGGCCCGTTTCTGGGCGGCTCCATGGATCTTAACGAAGGGCTCAGCAGCCTGACCTCCAGCGGCGGCACCAAACGGCCGCCGCTGGGGCGTGTGTGCGGCGCAGACTTGCAGCGCGTGTATTACTACTCGCTCTTTCCCAATCTGCTTGTCAGCCTGCATCCGGACTACGTCATGTTTCATACCCTTTGGCCGCAGAGCCCGGAGCGCACGCTGATTACCTGTGAATGGCTGTTTGACCCGCAGGCCATGGCGCAGCCGGGCTTTGATGCAGCGGATGCGGTTGAGTTTTGGGATATGACCAATCGCCAGGACTGGCACATCTGCAGTGAAACCCAGATCGGCATGCGCTCGCGCATGTACCGGCCCGGCAAGCTGCAGTCCGATCAGGAGCTGCTGCCGGCCGCGTTTGACGCTGAAGTATTGAAGGCGCTCGGGCACGCGTGAACCTGCGCCGGCGCAATGCTAGTGCCCGAATGATTGCAAAGCCGGCAGTCCCATCCAATTTAGCGCAGGGCTGCGCGCGGGCCGCATAATGCCGCGCCCCTCGCCGTTTTACTCGCGCACGGCAGCGCTGTGCGAAAGCCACAGCTGGCAGGAGTGGTCCGGCTTCCTGTCCGCCAACATGTACGAGCTGCATCATTTGCGCGAGTACTATGCCATCCGCACCGCCGCCGCCCTGATCGACATCTCGCCGCTCTATAAATATCTGGTGCACGGGCGCGACGCGCTCAAGCTGCTCAACCGCGTGATGACGCGCGACATTGCGCGCTGCGCAGTCGGGCAGGTGCTGTACACGCCGTGGTGCGATGAGCACGGCCGCATTATTGATGATGGTACTGTGACGCATCTGGCCCCTGGCCGCTACCGCGTAACTGCAGCGGACCCCAGCCTGCGCTGGTTTGAAGACAATGCCACCGGGCTGCAAGTTCAGATCGACGACATCAGCGACTCGCTCGCAGCACTGGCTTTGCAGGGCCCGCTGGCAGGCGAGATCCTGCAGCAAGCTGCAGGGCCGGCACTTGCACACCTCAAATATTTCCGGCATACCACCGCTGCAATCGCCGGCCTGGATGTGAGCATCACGCGCACCGGCTACACCGGAGATCTAGGCTATGAGTTGTGGGCAGACCCGGCAGATGCTGAAAGGCTTTGGGATGCCTTGATGGAAGCCGGCCGGCCCCGGCTGCTGCGCGCGGCCGGGCAGCTGGCTTTGGACATGGTGCGCATTGAGGCCGGGCTGCTGCTGGTGGCCGTGGACTTTATCTCGTCCAAAAAAACTGTGTTCGATGTGCAAAAATCCACGCCCTACGAGCTGGGGCTGGGCTGGACGGTGGCGCTGGAGAAGGGCAACCTTGTGGGGCGGGCGGCGCTGGCTGCGGAACGCGAGCGCGGCGCAGCCTGGGCCACGGTCGGGTTGGAAGTGCAGTGGGAGTCGCTGGAGCAAATCTACAAGCGTTACGGCATGCCCATTCATCTGCCGGAAACCGCGTGGAGCAGTGCGGTCCCGGTTTACAGCGATGACCTACAAATTGGGCGGGCGACCAGCGGCACGTGGTCGCCATTGCTAAAAAAGTATGTGGTGCTGGCGCGCATTCAGCCACAGTACGCAAAGCCGGGTACGCCCGTGTGCATGGAAACAACCGTGGAAGCGCAGCGCCACATGACGGCAGCGCGTGTGACCGCGCTGCCGTTTTACAACCCGCCGCATAAACGCGCGTGATGCCCTTCCATCTATCCGCTAAGCACCACGGAAACTCCACGCATGGCTGAGATTTATGACGCAGTGATTATTGGCGGCGGCCACAACGGGCTAACGTGCGCCGCCTACCTGGCACGCGCCGGGCGCAAGGTGCTGGTGCTGGAGCGCCGCCATATTCTGGGCGGCGCTGCGGTCTCACAGCAGATTTTTCCGGGCTTCACTTACACAGTGTGCTCGTATGTGGTGAGCCTGCTGCGCCCGGAGATCATCCGTGACCTGGAGCTGCCGCGCCACGGTCTGCAAATTCTGCCGCTCGACAGCGCATTCGTGCCAATGGAAAACGGCGATCACTTGGCGCTGTGGTCTGACCCGGCCACAACGCGCACAGAACTGCAGCGCCACTCCAGGCGCGATGCAGACGCATACCCTGAGTTCAACCAGATGATGTACAAGATGGGCTTCGCCGTGAAGCCCATCCTGGGCATGGTGCCGCCAAATCCGCTGAGCCCCGGCGTGGATGATCTGCGCCGGCTGGTGGAACTGGGTCGGCATGCCAAGAGCCTGGATGCGCGCACCTTCCAGCAGCTAACAAAGCTGATGACGATGAGTGCCACAGACTTTTTGGATGAGTGGTTTGAGAGCGACGTACTTAAGGCGCTGACTGCAATCAACGGCATCATCGGCACAATGCTGGGGCCGCGCTCGCCGGGCACTGCGTATGTAATGCTGCATCACTTTATGGGCGAGCTGGATGGCGCCTTCACTGTTTGGGGTTTTCAAAAAGGCGGCACTGGTGCGGTCAGCAATGCAATTGCCGGGGCGGCCCGCCAGCACGGCGCCGTGCTGCGCTGCAACGCGCCCGTGGCCCAGGTAATTGTGCGCAACGGGCAGGCGGTGGGCGTGGCGCTAGAGAGTGGCGAGGAGATCTACGCACGCACAGTGGTCTCCGGGCTGGACCCGCGCCAGACCTTCCTGAAACTGGTGGACAGCCGGCAGCTGCCAGCTGAATTTGCAACTGCCATTGGCAACTTTAAATATCGCGGCTCTAGCGGCAAGGTGAACCTGGCGCTCGATGGCCTGCCCACCTTCACCAGCATGCCGGACCGCGCGCTGCTGCAGGGCATGATTGAGATTTGCCCGAGCGTGGACTTTGTGGAGCGTGCTTACGACGATGCCAAGTACGGCGAGTTTTCGCGCCGGCCATTTTTAGACGTGCTCATCCCGTCCACCATCGACCCCACACTGGCGCCACCCGGCAAACATGTGATGAGCATCTTTGTGCAATACGCGCCCTACAAGCTGAACGGCGGTTGGAACGCACAGCAGCGCGATGACTTTGGCGATGCCGTGGTGAATACGCTGGAGGAATTTGCGCCGGGCATAAATAAGCTGATCCTGCACCGGCAAGTGCTGTCACCCTGGGATCTGGAACAAGACTTCGGGCTGGCAGAAGGCAACATCTTTCACGGCGAACTGACCCTCGACCAGATTTTCTTTTTGCGGCCCACCGCCGGCTGGGCCAATTTCCGCACACCCATCCGCGGCTATTACCAATGCGGGTCTGGCACGCATCCCGGCGGCGGCATCACCGGCGGGCCGGGGCGCTTGGCTGCCTTGGAAATATTACGGAGCAGCAAGTAGATGCGCTCAGCCTTGCAGCAGCTGCAGTGCGCGCTAGCGCCCGGCCAATGACATCCGCAACAGCAGCCTGCCTTGGCAGACTGGGGCTGCCAGCGCCAATCCGCGAGCTGGCCGGCGCTGCGTGGGATGCCATCATCGTTGGCGCCGGTCACAACGGGCTGGCTTGCGCTGCGTACCTGGCGCGGGCTGGCAAACGCGTGCTGGTGCTGGAGGCACGCGAACGCGTGGGCGGCGCATGCACCATTGCCGAACCGTGGCCCGGCATCCGCATGTCGCCGTGCGCATACGTGGCAGGCATACTGCACCCCCTGGTGATAGACGAATTGAAATTGCGCGCGCATGGCTTTGAGTGGCAGCACGCGGCCGGCGGCATGTTCATCCCGTTTGAAGATGGCTCAAGCGTGCAGTTGTGGGATGACGACGTGCGCTGCATCGCAGAGATTGAGCGCTTTGCGCCCGGCGATGTGGATGGCTGGATTGCAATGCAAGCGGTGATGAGCCGCGCCACGGAAGCCGTGCGCCCGGCGGACGAGCGGGACATGTGGATTGGCCGCGCCCCCACCGCTGCGCAGGTAAAGGCGCGGCTCAATGGCGACACAGACGCCATCAACCTGCTCTTCAACTGGTCGATGGTGGAGTATGTAGAGCGCTACTTAAAGGATGCGCGCCTGCAAATGGCTTACCTAGGTCAGGGCGTGATTGGCACCAATGCCAGCCCCTACGAGCGCGGCACGGCATCAATTTACTTCTATCATTTTTGCGGGCGAATGGGCAACTCGATCGGGCAATGGGGTTTTGTCAAAGGCGGAATGGGCATGGTCTCTTTCATCTTGGCCGATGTGGCGCGCGAGCTGGGCGCAACTATTGCGTGCGGCGTGCCGGTGGCCTACATTCTGCCGGAAGAGGGTGTGGAGTTGGCGGGCGGCGAACGCATCAACGCACCTGTCGTCATCTCCAACGCGGACCCGGCGGTGACCCTGCGCCTGCTGGGTGACGCCGCTGACCCGGCGTGGCGCCGCAAGGTGGCTGCGTGGCCGATGCAAAGTGCTACAGTCAAAGTGAACCTGGCGCTGCGCGCGCTGCCCGACTTCACCGCGCGGCCCGGACCTGACGGCCCGCATCACCGCGCCGTCATCAACACGCCGCTAAGCGCGCCGCAGCTGCATACTGCGTATCAAACGGCGCGCGCCGGAAACCTGCCCGCGCACATGTGGACCGAGATCTATCTACAAAGTGTGTATGACCAATCAGTGGCGCCAGCCGGTACCCACACCATGAGTGTGTTTGCGCAGTACGCACCCGCCACGTTTAACACGGGCGATTGGGACTCGCATCGTGTTGCAGCCGGGCAGGTGGTGATCGACTCGATTGCGCGTTTCTGCCCCAACCTGCCGGATGCAATCATTGACCGCGAGGTACTGGGCCCTCCGGACATCGAACAGAGTGTGGGCCTCACCGGCGGCCACATCTTTCAGGGCGAGTGCCTGCCAGACTATATGTGGGACAAGCGCTTTGCGCATCGTACGCCCATGCCGGGCGTGTACCTGTGCGGTGCCTGCACGCATCCCGGCGGCGGCGTGGTTGGCATCAACGGGCGCAACGCTGCGATGGAGCTGCTGCATGGCTGAAAATTATGATGCGTTGGTTGTGGGTGCCGGGCACAATGGGCTGGTGGCCGCAGCCTATCTGGCGCGCGCCGGAAAACGCGTGCTGGTACTGGAGCGGCAGCCCCAGGTAGGCGGCGCTGCCGTTACCGAGGAGTTGTTTCCCGGCTATCGTTTTTCCAGTGTGGCTGAAGGCACGGGGCGGCTGTTTGCACATGTGTCGGCTGACCTGCAGCTGCAATGGCACGGCTTGAAGCTGCTACCAATTGACCCGCTGCTTACAGCTGCGCTGTCGGCTGGCGGCTGCCTGAGCTTTTACAGTGACGCAGCCCGCACCGCTGCAGAAATTGCGCGCCACTCAAAGGCAGATGCCGCACGCTGGCCGGATTTCTGCGCTGGCATGCAGCGCCTGGCAGCGGTGGTGGCGCGCTTGATGATGCTGATCCCCCCTGCATTGCCGGCGCCCGGTGGCCGTGACTTACTTGAACTGCTAAAGCTGGTGGCGCCCGCGCGCCGCCTCAACCGCAAGCAACTGGGCGATCTTGTTCGCACTTTGCCCATGCCAGTGTCAGACATGCTGGATGAATGGTTTGAGTGCGATGCCCTCAAAGCCGCGCTGGCAGTGGATGGCGTGCATGGCGTGTCATTGGGGCCGCGACAGGCGGGCACGGCGTTTGTGTGGCTGCTGGCGCTGGCAGCGGGGCAAGTGCCGGCATTTGCAGCAGCCAGCCAGTTGCAGGGCGGAGTCGGCGCGCTAACTCAGGCACTCGCAAAAGCCGCCATAGGCATGGGCGCCCAGCTGCGTTTGAATGCCACCGTGCAGCAGGTGGTTGTGAAAAACGGACGGGCTGCGGGTGTGGTGCTTGCCAGCGGAGAAGAAATCAGCGCGCGGGTTGTCATCTCGAACGCAGACCCGCGCACAACTTTTCAGCGCTTGCTTGATCCGCTGGAGGTTGACCCTGTGTTTCTGCGCAGCACGGACACGATTAAGTACCGCGGCTGCAGTGCGCGCATGCATCTGGCTTTGTCCGGTGCACCGCGCTTTGCATTTGATGCAGCTGCGCGCATTCGGATTGCGCCGGGCATCAACTATATTGAGCAGGCCAGCGATGCGGCCAAGTATGGCAGCTGGTCACGCCAGCCCTGGCTGGATGTAACGTTGCCGACACTGGCGGATCCCACGCTTGCCCCGCCCGCACAGCATGTGCTTTCCATTCACGCCCAGTACGCGCCGTACCACTCGCGCAGCGAAGACTGGGATACGCAGCGCGCCACGCTGGGCAGCGCCATCCTCAGCACGCTGGCGCAATTTGCACCGGATGTGCCGCAGCTTGTTCTGCACAGCCAGGTGCTGACACCGCTGGACTTGGAACGCAATTATGGACTGCCCGAAGGCAGCGTTACGCACGGAGAGATGACTTTGGATCAGGCGCTGCACATGCGCCCAGTGCCCGATTGCGCACAATACCGCACACCCATTAAGCAGTTGTATTTATGCGGTGCCGGCACGCACCCCGGGGGTGGCTGCACCGGCCTCAACGGCCACAACGCAGCACGCCAGGTGCTGCGCGACTGGGGCTAAAGAAAAGCTCCGGTGCGGGCGGCGCAGGCTGCGCTGCACACAGATGGAAGGCGGCGCCCCGCATAGCCTGCGCTCCTTATGCCGCAAATTGCAGTGCCGCCAATGCGGCCAAAGCGGCGCCAGTCAACGTTGCGGCAAAGTTGACCGCGTCGTTGCCGAGCCAGTGCCAGCCGGATTGCAAGCGGGTGGTGCCACCACATTTGCAAAGCGGGTACCGCTCAGTTGTCTTTTCGCATCCACCGCATCGATAGCTCGCCTGCACGGTTGCACCCAGCCAGCTGTCCACTAAAGCGCCGGCCAAGCCGCACAACGGCAGCAAGCCGATTGCCGCCAGGCTGTGTGCCGCACCAGTAAGCCAGCTAACGGCAGCCGCCAACAACGCAATCAACGCAGCGCCGCCAATTGCACCCAGCACCCCCCAGCCGGTTATTGCGCCGGAGGTGCCGGTTGGCACCGGCTTCCAATTGGTAATGCGGCGCGGCAGGGTGTGCGCCAACACCCCCAGCTCGGTGGACCAAGTGTCCGCGTTGGCTGCTGCCAGTGCGCCAGCCATCGCCAGCCATGCCGCATCAAGGTTAAATGCGCCAAACACAACGGCCGCAGTGGCGGCCACGCCACCATTCGCAAGCGCCTGCAGCAGGTCGCGCTGCGAGCCTTTGGAGAATTGCGCTGCAAGCTGCGCCTTTCGCAAACTGCCTGCATGCGAAAGCGCGCTCGCTGAAACAAAAAAACCAATCAGCAGCGTGGCGCCCGGCAAACCTGCGCCGCCAAAAACTGCTGTTCCAACAAGCAGTGCACCCAACGCCCCGCTGCGCGAAAGCGCACGCTGGCGCACGCCAAACCAGCCAATCAAAGCAGCCAGTGCCGCGCCAACGAAATAGTTTTGCAGGTTCAAGTAGTGCCGGCGCTGCTGAAGTGTGTAAAGCTCTGTTTTAGTGCGTCTCGGACAAAATCAGCAGGTTGCTAACAGAATCTGGAAATGGCGTCATTGCTGGACAGCCTGGCCCGAGGAGGCGCCAGCCTACTTGAGAACACAAGTTTGACACGCGATGGCATGCGTAAAGTACCAAACACCACTTGACCAAGACTGGAATAATCAAATTCAAAGGGGCAGTTGTGCCTCAATGGACAAGAAGGTGGTGCACTCAAAACCAATTGTTTCAACTTTGCAGCCGGTCAACGGCAATTATTGGTATGCCGGGCAGCTCGATAAAAGCACCGTCTTCTCCAGCCTCGCACCAGATGCGCACTTTCAATTCTGTTCACGAAAGAATGGTACGATTCTACACAGACATGTTTCAGAAGCGCAATTACAATCTTCAGGGATGCAACAACTATGCGCATTCGTCCGTTTAAAGCATCCGACCAAGCAGCTGTGATCGCACTTTGGCAAATGTGTGAACTCACCCGCCCTTGGAACAACGCAGGCCTTGATATTCAGCGCAAGCTTGCTGTCAACCGCGAATGGTTTTTGGTGGGTGAATTACACGGCGAAATTGTGTCCAGCGCGATGTTTGGCTATGAAGGCCACAGAGGCTGGGTGAACTATCTGGCAGTCCACCCGGCGCACCAGCGCCAAGGGTTTGCACGGGCCATGATGGCCTATGGCGAACAACTGCTGCTTGGCGCCGGCTGCCCGAAACTCAATCTCCAAGTGCGCAGCAGCAATGCCCAGGCTCTCGCTTTTTATGCGCGCCTCGGCTACGGCATCGACGAAGTCGTCAGCTTGGGCAAGCGCTTGATTTCAGATGAGTAAGCAGTTTACGGGGAAAGCGACCGAACATCTTCTGCAAACAAGCTGATAGCAGCGCTGCGGTTGCCATTTACGCTGACGCGGCAGGGAGTGTGCTTGCCCAAACCCATGCTCTCAAGTTTTTTTGCACCCACCAGCAAACCATCTCAGCGGCCCCACGCAAAGGTATCTTTTGGCGGCAGGCGCCCGCCGACAATTTCGGCCACGCGCAAGCCTTCATTCCATTTGGCCATGCGCTCGGACCGCGCGAACGCACCTACCTTCAGTTGCGGCACACCCCAGCCAACCACCAAGTGGACAATGGTGGTGTCTTCGCTCTCACCAGAGCGCGCCGATACAATGGGCGCACAACCACCGCGGCGGGTTGCATCCAACGCCAGCTTTGTTTCAGTCAGGGTGCCGGCTTGGTTCGGCTTTATCAGCACCGCATTGCAGGCGCTGCGGGACGCAGCCGCACTAATCCGGCTGGCATTGGTGACCAATAAGTCATCTCCCACTACCTGCACTTTTGGCCCGGCAGCCTTGGTAAAGCGCTCGAACGCAGTGCCATCATCCTCGCCCATGGGATCTTCAATCGACACGATCGGGTAACGCTCAAGCCAGCGCAGCAGCATCTCCGAAAGTGCATCAGAGTCAATGCGCGTGCGCTCTAGACCCAGGTGATAAATTCCACCCTTCCCAAAAGTGCTGGCCGCCACATCAATCGCAATCGCAACATCTGCACTAGGAATCAATCCGGCTGCCTCAATCGCCCTGACCAATGTTTCGACTGCCACCACATTTGAAGCAAAATTCGGCCAGAACCCACCCTCATCCGCCACCCCTGCCAAGTTGCCAGCATCGGCCATTAGCCGGCCGGCAGCCGCATAAACACGGGCTGTCCAATCCAGCGCTTCCGAATATTCCTTCGCACCGACTGGTATCACCATCAAGTCTTGAATATCGATACGCCGGTTTGCATGGGCACCGCCGCCAAAGATTTGAATTTGCGGCAGTGGCATGGGACCGTTGCCACCTAGATATTCCCACAGGGGTTGCTGTACAGCTGCGGCCGCAGCGTGCGCCACTGCCATCGAGGTTGCAATCATTGCATTCCCGCCCAAGTGGCTCTTCTGCGGCGTGCCATCAAGTGCAATCAAAGCAGCGTCCACACCCGCCTGGTCCGCCGCATCAAGCCCGTTGAGCGCAGTAGCAATTGGCACTTGAACATTAGCAATAGCCTGCGTGACATCGAGCCCGCCAAATTGTCGACCGCCATCGCGCAGGTCCAGCGCCTCGCCCGAGCCAGTGGATGCGCCCGCTGGTGCAATGGCGCGTCCGACAGCACCGCCAGCCAAATGCACCTCCGCCTCAACCGTCGGCCGACCGCGCGAGTCCCACACCCGCCGGCCGCGGAGCTTAATAATTTTGGTTAGCATCTTCGCAACTCACGCCGCCATTCTGCTGCAATCAACCCAAGCACAGCTACCGGCGCAGCCAAGAACTGACGGGCAACTTCCCGCACACTATGCTTGGCGGCACTTTCAGAGATGTACTCGACGGGAGATTTGCCGTCAACACGCGCCAACATCAACCCGGGGAGCAGGTGCGCAGCCCGCGTTTCCAACTCAGATGGCAGCTCCCAGTTTACGCCGTCTAAGTAGTGCCCGGTGAGCGCCAAAAATGAGTCCAGCAGCAACTCTTTCTCTGCCGGACTCACCAGACACTTCAACAAAATGTGATTTAGGCAAAAAGCAAGGTCGAAGGCCGGATCACCAAACCACGCACATTCGGCATCCAGAAAAACCGGACCGCCAGGTCCGATCAGGATATTCTTTGGGCTGATGTCGCCATGCACCAGCGCACGCTTGGTTCGGGCAGTAATTGCGCCTAGCTGCTGTAGCGCCTCTGACAAGTCTGGGTAGCAGCTTGCGGCCGCTTCCAGATAAGGAGCAAGCCGGATTTCATGGAAAATTGCGTCTGACGCGAACAAACCCGGCATTGCAGGGTCACGGGCAGTGGCTGCGTGAATGATCGCCAAACACCTGCCAACTTCAGCTGCAGTCGCAGGCTGGACATGACCATTCAGTAACTGCTGTTTCCACGATATGTATTTCTGCGGATCCAGATATTCGATTGCAAAAATACCGCGGTCCTCATCAGCAACAATTAACTGCGGCACAGCTTCCGGCAGCACTTGCGCAACAGCCCGCAGCCACCGAATTTCGAAACGCGATCTGTCAACAGGTGCCCGCCAGTCTTGCGCTACTTTAAGTTTTGCCAGTGCGCGTTTGAATACTATGGGCCCAGCTGCAAGCTCAACTTTCCAGATGTCCGATGACACACCGCCTGCCAACGGCTGGGCCGCAGGCTCAACTCCATTTTGGATGAGTCCCAAATGGCGGAGATCAGCATAAAGCGTTGTGCTTCCGGTCATCAGGTTACAGCCAAGAATGTCCCAACGCAAGCGATCTACATCGCTGATCCAAGCGCCTTGGTGTTCAGTTTTTTGGTCAGGTACATCGTGATCCGGCACAACTAATTGGAGTTTGCGCTGCGGAAGTGCGTGATTTGATTGCGCGTTATCCCGCCAGCAGCAGGCGCACGCTGGTGGCTGCCAGCATCAGCTGCACTACCGCACTGCTGATCCATAAGGCGCTTGCGGCCGGGCGCAAGCGCGCTACTGTGTTCAGCAGCAAGCCCAGCACAGTGTTCACCAGCCAGATTAGCAGTCCGCCAAATGGCAGGAGGAGCAAATCCTGTGCCGTGCCAAAAACATCGGGGGTTCCGCCGGCGCCGAGGTGCAGCACCACGCGCTGCGGCAGGGCGTTAGCGCCTGCAAACAAGAGCAGTGCGAGCGCCAGCGTGAGCGCGGGGGGCGCAAGCAGCAATACGTAGGGCAGCCGCATTTGCTGCCGCCAGCTGCGGGCAGCAAGCTCAGGTTCGGCAGCAGTTGCGGGCGCTTCACTCATGCGCCGCGCTGCGCTGCTACACCTTGCTCAGCCATTCGGCCGAGCGCTTCCCTTTGCCGTTCACCGTTTCAAAAAAAGCATTCTGCAGCGCCTTTGTCACCGGCCCGCGCCGGCCGGCGCCGATGGTGCGATGATCGATGGCGCGCACAGGCGTGACCTCGGCCGCAGTGCCGCATACAAATACTTCATCCGCAATATACAACTGGTCGCGCGAGATTTGGCCCTCGTGCACCGTGTAGCCGGCATCTCGCGCAAGCTTGTACAGCGAATCGCGCGTGATGCCCTCCAAAATGGTGGCGCGCCCGGGCAGGAAAATTTCTCCATTGCGCACAAGAAAAATATTTTCGCCGGAGCACTCGGCCAGATAGCCCTCGGGGTCCAGCATGATTGCCTCGTCATAGCCGGAGCGCAGTGCGAGCGTCTTGGCCATCACGGAGTTCACATAGTTGCCCGTGATCTTGGACTTTGTCATCGTGGCATTGATGTGGTGGCGCGTGTAGGAAGACACCATCATGTGGACGCCAGCCTCCAGCGCATCCGCGCCCAGGTAGGTGCCCCATTCCCACGTGGCAATTGCAACCTTGGGTGTGCTCACATCCAGATTGAGGCCCAGCGGGCCGTCCATATAAAGCAGCGGGCGGATGTAGCAGCTGGTGAATTTGTTCTTGCGAATGGTGGCAAGTGCCGCTTCGCACAGTTCTTGCTGGCTGTACGGAAACGCACGCACACCCAGAATGTGGCTGGAGGCAATCAGGCGCTGCATATGGTCTTGTAAACGAAAGACCATGCTGCCCGTGGGCGTGGCGTAACAGCGAATTCCCTCAAACGCGCCGAGGCCATAGTGCAATGTGGGCGAAAGCACCGGCACCATTGCCTGTGCTGCAGGCACCAGCTCTCCATTCATCCAGATGAAGTCCGACTTCATGTATGCAGCTCCTGTTGTAAAAAGAGCGCAGCTGCGTGCCACGCTGCGCAGCATTATACAGGCGCAAGCGGTGGAGTCCCGCGCCAAAACAAAACAGCCCCCCGCAAGCGGGGGGCTGCCGAATTGCGCTGCAGTGCGCTTCTACGCTTCGGTAAATTCGCCCTCGACCACGTCTTCATCAGCTTTCTTGGTCCCGCTGCCGTTGGCTCCGGCTTGGGCAGCCGCCTGCTGGTTGAGCACGCTGGCAGCCTGCTCCAGCTGCTGGTTGGCATCCCGAATGCGCGCAGCGTCTTCTCCCTTGGCTGCCTCACGCACCTCGCGGATGCGGCCCTCAACCATCTCGCGCGTCTGGCTGTCCAGCTTGTCACCAGCCTCCTTCACAGTTTTTTCTGTCTGGTAGGCCAGACTCTCGGCGCTGTTGCGCACCTCGGCCAGCTCGCGCAGGCGTTTGTCTTGCGCATCATGCTGGCGCGCTTCGTTAATCAGCCGCTCCACTTCATTTTTATCCAGGTTGGTGCTGGCGGTGATGGTGATTTTCTGCTCGCGCCCGGTAGCTTTGTCTTTGGCGCTCACATTCAGAATGCCGTTGGCATCAATGTCAAAAGTCACTTCCACTTGCGGCATGCCGCGCGGCGCAGCGGGAATGCCCTCCAGCCGAAACTGCCCCAGGGTCATGTTGTCTTGCGCCATGCTGCGCTCGCCCTGCAGAATATGAATATCCACTGCCGTCTGCCCGTCCGCAGCGGTGGAGAATACCTGGCTCTTGTTCACTGGGATGGTGGTATTGCGCTCAATCAGCGACGTCATCACGCCGCCCAGCGTTTCGAGGCCCAAGGACAGCGGAGTGACATCCAGCAGCAGCACATCTTTAACATCGCCGGACAGCACACCGCCCTGCACGGCCGCACCCACTGCCACCACCTCATCCGGGTTGACGCCTTTGTGCGGCACCTTGCCGGTTAATTTTTCCACCAGCTCTTGCACCATGGGCATGCGCGATGAGCCGCCCACTAGCACCACCTGGTCAATTTTGCTCGCGCTTAGCCCCGAGTCTTTCAGCACACTCTCAAACGGGCCGCGCAAGCGGTCTACTAATTTTTGCGTAAGCTTCTCAAAGTGGCTGCGTGTGAGCGCCATCTGCACATGCTTTGGCCCGTTAGCATCAGCCGTGATGAACGGTAGATTGATTTCAGTTTGCGCCATCGCACTTAGCTCAATCTTTGCTTTTTCCGAGCCCTCGCGCAGGCGCTGGAGAGCCTGTTTGTCTTTGCGCAGGTCGATACCCTCATTCTTTTTGAATTCATCAGCTACCCACTCTGCCAGCACAGCATCCCAGTCATCTCCGCCCAGATGTGTGTCGCCGTTTGTGGCTTTCACCTCCACCACGCCGTCATCCACTTCCAGTACCGAAACATCAAATGTACCGCCGCCCAGGTCAAAGACAAGAATAGTTTCATTAGCGCGCTTGTCCAAGCCATACGCCAATGCCGCTGCGGTTGGCTCGTTGATAATGCGCAGCACTTCCAGCCCCGCAATCTTGCCCGCGTCTTTCGTGGCTTGGCGCTGCGAGTCATTAAAGTACGCGGGCACAGTGATCACGGCCTGCGTAACCGGAGTGCCCAGATAAGCCTCGGCATCCGTCTTCAGTTTGCTCAAGATCATGGCGGAAATTTCTTGCGGCGTGTAGGTCTTTCCAGTTTGCGGAATGGTCACGCGCGCATCGCCGTTAGGGCCGGCCACCACCGAGTACGGCACGAGGCTGCGCTCAGAGCCCACTTCATTCTGGCGCCGGCCCATAAAGCGCTTGATGGAGTACACAGTGTTCTCCGGATTGATCACCGCCTGGCGCTTGGCTGTCTGCCCAACCAGCTTCTCGCCATTTTTGTTAAACGCCACAATCGATGGCATCGTGCGCTGTCCCTCACTGGTGCTGATCACCACGGGATCACCGCCCTCCATCACTGCCACAACCGAATTTGTCGTGCCCAAATCAATTCCAACAATCTTTGACATTTTTCTACCCTCTTGATTTCTCGCAGTCTAACTCAGCGGAGAATAGGCGCGCAGCGTTTGAGGAGTATTAGAGGTGCATAAGATGGCTGTTAGCTGCGGCCGTTGTTTTCCGTTATACTGCGCGACGCATGCTGGTGTGTTGGTCTGTGACCGGCGGTGGAGCCAAAAATGTGCACTTTTATTGGGGTTTCTAGCTGCCTGCGCGATAATGCAAGCTGCTGCCAGCTGGCGAGCTGGCAGCAGCTTGCGGCCGGGCAGCCGCCTAAGATGCTGCGGCGGGCGGGCGCGAGCTAAGGGCTCTGTGCAATAGCGGCCGCACCCAGTCAATATTGTGACCACAACTAAATATTCAATCGTCGTGCCGGTCTTCAACGAGGCCGAGACGCTGCCCGAGCTTTACCGGCGCATGTGTGCGGTGATGGGCGGACTGGATGGCACCTGCGAGCTGATCCTCGTCAATGATGGCAGCCACGATGCCACGCCGCAATTGCTGCGTGCGCTGCAAACAGCAGACGCGCGCGTGCGCGTGCTGGAGTTCTCGCGCAACTTTGGGCATCAAATGGCCATCACTGCCGGGCTGGATTATGCCGGCGGCAGCGCGGTGGTCGTCATCGATGCCGATTTACAGGATCCGCCCGAGGCGATCCCGCAGCTGGTGGCCGAATGGCAGCGCGGGGCGCAGGTTGTATTCGCCGTGCGCGCCAAGCGCCTCGGTGAAAGCTGGCTGAAGCGCAGCACTGCAGCGGCGTTTTATCGCATCATCAACAGGCTCACCGAGCTGCACATCCCGCTCGATAGCGGCGACTTCCGGCTGCTGGACCGGCAGGTGGTGCTGGCGCTGCGCGAGGTGCGCGAGCATCATCGGTTCATGCGCGGGCTCTCGGTCTGGCTGGGTTTCCGGCAGGCCAGTGTGCAGTACGTGCGCCACCATCGCTTCGCCGGCGTCTCCAAATATCCCCTGCGCAAGATGCTGCGCTTTGCGGCGGATGGCATCACAAGTTTTTCTTATGTTCCGCTGCAGCTGGCCACCACACTGGGCTTCATAGCAGCCGGCATGGCGCTGCTGGGCATTCCCGCTGTGCTGCTGCTGCGCCTTTCCGGTTACCTTGCGTTTGAGGGGCAGGCCACCACGCTCAGCAGCGTGCTGCTGCTTGGCGGAGTGCAGCTCATCTTTCTTGGGATTATTGGCGAGTACCTCGGGCGCATCTACAACGAAGTAAAGAAGCGCCCGCTTTACATACTAAGCGCCCGGCTGGGGTTCACGGACTCCCCGCAAGAAGTACCCAAGCCGTGAAATTGTTCGGGTAGATCATCAATCCGCATCTCTATCCGCTAGAGTATTTGCACGAAACAGAGGCAACCCATGCGCCAAATGCACATCAACGGCCGGTTCACGCAAGGCGAGGCTACGCAAGAGATTGCCGTGCACAACCCGGCTACCGAGGAAGTGCTGGACACAGTGCCGCGCGGCACTGCCGCGGACGCGCGCGCTGCAGTTGCAGCTGCTGTGGCCGCAGCGCCACAGTGGCGCGCCACCGTGGCCAATGACCGCGCTGAGCTGCTGCATGCCGCAGCCACCAAGCTGCGCCACCATCAGGAGCACCTGATCCGGCTGCTTACGCTGGAGCAAGGCAAGCCCTGGAGCGAGAACGAGGAAGAGCTGGTGTGGTCAGCCAACACCTTTGACTACTATGCCGAGCTGGGGCGCCACGAGCGCGGCAGCGTGCTGCCGCCAGGCACGCCCACCCAATTCAACTTCACGCTCAAGGAGCCCTACGGCGTGGTGGCCTGCATCACGCCGTGGAATTTTCCGCTGCTGCTTTTGGCCTGGAAGCTGGCGCCGGCACTGGCGGCTGGCAACACTTGCGTCATCAAGCCGTCTGAGATGACGCCACTAAGCACGCTGTATTTGGTGGAGCACTGCCTCGACCATTTGCCAGCCGGCGTGGTCAATGTTGTGACCGGCTACGGCCCCGAGGTGGCGGAGCCGCTGGTAACGCAGGCGGATGTGGACATGGTGGCGTTCACGGGCAGCCTTGCCACCGGCCAGCGCATCGCAGCGCTTGGCGCGCCGCAAATGAAGAAGCTGCACCTGGAGCTGGGCGGCAAGGACGCATTTGTGATTGCCGACGACGCCGACCCACAAGTGGCGGCGCGCGCGCTGGCGTATGCGGCGCTGCTCAACTGCGGGCAGGTGTGCACCTCGGCCGAGCGCGTTTATCTGCCGCGGGCGCGGGCAGGCCAGTTTACCGAAGCACTGGTGGAGCACGTGCGCAGCCTGCGCCTCGGGCCGGGCATGGAAAGCACCACAGATCTGGGGCCGATGATGGGCGAGAAGTACCGCGCCAAATTTGAAACACATGTGGAGCAAGCGCGCCACGCCGGCGCTGCAATTCTCACGGGCGGGCGCCGCCCGCCGGGCTTCACGCGCGGTTTCTTTTATGAGCCAACGGTAATTGCCAATGCCGACCACAGCATGCTTGTAATGACAGCCGAAACCTTTGGCCCCGCAATTCCACTGATGGAGTACACCAGCTTTGAAGACGCCATCCGGCTGGCCAACGACTCACCGTACGGGCTGGGCGCAACGCTGCTCAGCCGGGACCCCGACCGCATCAAGCGCTTTTTTGATGAAGTGCGCGCCGGCACAATTTGGATCAATGATCCGCTGACGGACAACTACGCCGGCCCGTTTGGCGGCATGCGCATGTCCGGCGGCAGCCGCGAGCTGGGGCAGGAGGGGCTGGAGGAGTTCCGCACCACCAAGCACGTACACTGGGACTTCAGCGCGGCCGCCAAGCCGTACTGGTACCCGTACGGCAGCGCCTAAATTACAGGCTGCTGCCAGCAGCCGGCAACGCGCCATCACCTTGAACCGCTGGCTTGACATTGTTCGCGGGCGCGATTAACATTTTTTCACACTGCGGCACCGGTTCGCCGCAAAACCCTATTCTGCAGGAGGAGTATTGATCGTATGTCTGAGCGTGTCACCGGGGAAGTTAAATGGTTCAGTGCGCCGAAAGGTTACGGCTTCATTGGCCACGAAGGCGGTGAGGATCTGTTCGTTCATTTTTCTGCGCTGAATATGGAGGGGTACCGAAAATTGCTGCGCGGGCAGAAGGTTGAGTTTGCCATTACAGACGGCAAAAACGGCCTGCAGGCAATTGATGTACAAGTGATCCCCTGAGGTCACGGCCTGCGAACCAACAAAAGCCCCTGCCATGCGGGGGCTTTTGCATTTTTGCGCAACAATGCCACAGGTATACTTTGCGCATGCAGAGGGATTAGTAATGCCCGCAGCCAAACCGCACCGCGCGGCCGGCGCTGCGTATTGGCGGTGGCTGCGCGCTGCAAACTTGCTGCTGGCGTGCATGCTGGTGGCGTGTGGCGGAGACCCAAGCCGGCCAGCCGCAAACAAACCCGCGCCAACCGCTACGCGCAAGCCCGTTGTTGCCACAGCCACGCGGCGCGCTACGCGCATGCCGTCACATACGCCAACGGCAGCGCCAACCGTCACGCCCCCGCCAACCAGCACCAGCTCACCAGTTGCGCTGCTGCCCTTCATAGATGATTTCAAGAATGCCGGCAGCGGGCTGCCCGAAGAAACCTACCAGAACCTCAAAAGTTACTACTCCAACTCCGGCTTCAAGATTGATTTTTTTGAAGCAAACCTGCTGCAAATGGCGCAGTATCCACGGAGCTTTCCGGCCGACTTCTCGGCCCGGCTGCGCCTAAAGTTGGGCACCGACTTATCCACGTCAGCCGGCCTGGCGTTTCGCGTAAAAGATCAGGACAACTATTATGCGTTTCTGGTAAACGGTGGCGGCGACTTCTGGCTGCTGGAAATAATCGGCGGTGATGCCGAGACGCTGCAGAGCGCGGAAATTGAGCAGTTGCAAAGCGCCTTTGAAATCGAGGAATTGCGCGTTGATGTGCAGGGGTCGGAGTTGCGCGTCTACGCGCAGGATATTCTGCTGACGGTGGTGCAGGATGACACTTTTGCAAACGGCGGCATTGGGGTTGTGGGCTGGTCGGAGAAGGGCGCGGACAATCTGCGCTTCGCGCAACTGGACGTGGTTGAGCCTGCACAGCGCAGCGTGCCCGCCGGCAGCCAATGCACGCTTACACTGGATGACAGTGCACAGCCGGGCACCCGCCAGGTGCGGCTGGGAGCGCTGGGTGCGGACGGAACAGCGAATGTGTTGATTGAGCCCGGTGACGAATCAATATTATTTATTGCGCACACTGCGAATCCGCTTGAAGTGATTTACTTGTCCGCCGCAACAGATCCAGCGGGCACAGAGCTCTATAACCCAAACTACGATGGCATACAAAACGACCTCGCGCAGCCGCTGCTGCCCGCGTTGCCATCCGCCGCGGGCGAGCTCACCTTGTTTTTGCCGCTGGCGCCAGCGCAGGCGCTGCAGCCCGGTTTTTACAAGTTCAGCCTCTCAACGGAGGGGGGCGAGCCAATCTGTGATGCAGTGGCGATTGTGCGCATTGAGAGTGCGCCGGTCCGGCAAGTGATTGACATGAACCTGTGGCTGGTGAGTGATGCGCCGCAACTGACCACTGCCCCGGGCCGCCAACTCCTGGAGGAAACGCTGCGCCAGTCTGCGCAGACCATCCTGGAGCCGCATGGCCTGTCGATTGGCGCTGTGCAGTTTGGCGAAGCCAACGCGGCGCAGCGCGCGCGCTTGCAGCGCATGGGGGATGCACAGTACGAGGAGTTATGCAGCGCGCTGAAGGCGGACATGGGCAGCGGGTACAAAATGAATGTGGCGCTCGTCGACGAGTACCGCATTCAATTTACCGCCGCGGGGACAGAGGAACCGGTGCTTGGCCTTGCGCCGCAGCCGGGCACGGCCATCATCACAGAAGGGCGCAACTCATGCGCAGTAGTGGCATGGGAGCTGATGGACGGCGACATGCAAGAGCTGGTCGCAACCATTATTCACGAGTCCGCGCATTTCCTGGGGCTGGCGCACACCACCGACGAAGACGGGCTTAGCTTTGACTATTTATCCGACACGCCACAGTGTTCCGCATCAAGTGCGGACGCGGACGGCGATAAAACCGTAGACGTGGTTGAGTGCGCACCGTTCGACGCAAACAACCTGATGTTTTGGCAAAGTGGCCGACAGCAGGCGTCAGTCAATTTGACTGCACAACAGTCGTGGCTGTTACGGCGCCACCCGTTGTTTCACCCCGTGCCACAAACACCATGAGTGCCGCGCCAGCGGTGATTGGCGTAGACGCCAGCCGCATCACGGTTGCAAACCGCACCGGCACGGAAAACTATGCGCTGCAGCTGCTGCGCCACCTGCTGCAGCTGCCGGGCCAGCACGCGTGGCGTTTGTACTTTCGGGATGCGCCGCAGCCCAGCTTGCTACCGCCCAATCCCCGCGCGCAGCAGCGCGTGCTGGCGCTGCCGCGCTTGTGGACGCACGCTGCACTTGCCGGCGCACTGTGGCGCGACCCGCCCGCCGGGCTGTTTATTCCCGCGCATGTGCGCCCGCTTTTTTGTGCAGTGCCGGCGGTTGTCACAGTGCACGACCTCGGCTTCCGCCACTTTCCAGCTGCCCACACTGCAGCACAGCGCCTGTACCTCAACTGGTCCACCCGCCACAATGCGCGCCACGCCACGCATTTAATTGCAGACTCGCACGCAACCCGGCGCGACCTTATGGAACTCTACGGCGTAAGCCCAGAGCGCGTGACCGTGGTCTATCCGGGATTTGATGCGGTGCCGTTTGCCAACGCGCAGCGCAGCGCACGGCTGCCCGGCCTGCCCGCCAACTACCTGCTGCACGTGGGCACATTGCAGCCGCGCAAGAACCTGTCGCGCCTGATGGATGCGCTAGCTGCGGTGCGCATGCATCCAAGCCAGCCGGAGCTGGTGCTTGCCGGTCGCAGCGGCTGGCTCAGTACGCCCATTCGGCAGCACGCTGCGGCGCTGGGGCTGGGCGCGCGCATTCACTTTTTGGATTATGTACCCGAAGCAGATCTGCCCGCACTGTATGCGCACGCCTCGGCCTGCGTGATGCCATCTCTGTATGAAGGCTTTGGCTTTACAGTGCTCGAGGCAATGGCCTGTGGCACGCCGGTGATCTGCTCCACCGGCGGCTCGCTGCCGGAGGTGGCGGGCGGAGCAGCACTGCAGTTTGAGGCAACCGACACAGCGGCACTGGTGCATGCCATCACGCGCGTATTGGACGATGCAGCGCTGCGCACGCAGCTTGCGGCACTTGGGGCCGGTCAGGTGCGCCGCTTTACCTGGGACCAATGCGCTGCGCAAACACTGGCCGTGCTTGAGCGCGCCTTCCAGCTTTCCCCGGCAGCGTACTAAACATGCAGCGGTTGGCTTTTCTCGCGGTGCCTGTTGATGATGTGACCACGCCCGAGGCGCTTGACTGGTTTGCGCACGCCATTGCCAGCCGCAGCTCCGCCCAAGTGTGCACCATCAACCCGGAGTTTGTGATCGCGGCACAGCACAACGCGGCCTTTCGTGCGGTGCTGCAGGCTGCGCAACTTTGCCTGCCGGACGGACAGGGGCTGGTGTGGGCCAGCCGGCTGCGCGGCCACCCGCTGCGTGAAAGGGTGGCCGGCTCCAGTTTTGTGTGGCGCGTTTGCGCACGCGCGGCGGCCGATGGCTGGCGCATTTTTCTTCTAGGGGCGGCAGAAGGCGTGGCCGCAGCTGCGGCGCAGGTGCTGTGCGCTGCGCATCCGGCCCTGCAAGTTGTGGGCACATACAGCGGGAGCCCGCACCCGGATGCACTGCCGGCAATTCTGGCGCAGGTTCAAGCCGCGCAGCCGGATGTGTTGCTGGTTGCCTACGGCGCACCACAGCAGGATTTGTGGATTGCCGCCAACCGCACGGCGCTTGCTGTGCCGGTGATGATGGGCGTGGGCGGCGCACTGGATTTTGTAGCCGGAGTTGCGCAGCGCGCGCCGCAGTGGATGCAGCAGCTTGGCTTGGAATGGCTGCACCGGCTGCTGCTGCAGCCCTGGCGCTGGCGGCGCATGCTGGCGCTGCCGCAGTTTGCATGGCAGATGCTTACACAGCGGGACGCCGTGCGCAAAATCTGACATCCGATGCCGTGCCTGAACACAACCAGCCGTGCCGGCGCTGCGCCCGTGCGCGCACCTGCATACTTGTAAGTTTGGATACCGTGCATGGAGCCCGCTGCAATTATTGAAGTGCTTGCGCCCGGCCGCTCAATAGTGGCTTGTGCATTTTGCGGCGCAACCGGAGTCGAGCCGGGCGCGCCAAAAACGGTTTGCAGTGTGTGCTCAGGCAGCCGCCAGCTTCTGGTGCAGCACACTGATACGCTGCTCACCTGCGGGCAGTGCAGTGCCACCGGCCACAAACCCGCCGCGCACGGCATGTTCACCCGCCAGACCTGCCCGGAATGCCGTGGCGCCGGCTGCGTCTCGCAAGCTGGCACCACGCATGTGTTGACTTTGCGCCAGCGCTGCCAGCGCTGCGGTGGCGTTGGTAGCGAGCCGGCAGACTATGGGTATACTAAAAATCAACCATGCGGCGCGTGTTCCGGCAGCGGCACTGCGCCGCCAGGCGGCCACATTCGCATTCTCAATTGAAGTAATCACACCCAAACCCTGCAATTGAATCGGACGCCCCTATGTCTGAATACAACGCGATTCAACCGCTCCATGGCAACTCTGCGCTAAACCGTTATCGCGGTGTGGCGCGCGCTGCGCCCCAGGCGCCGGCAGACCGGCCGGAGCAGCGCATTGATACCAGCCGCATTGACCGCCCCGATGCCAGCCCGATCTTTGCGCGGTTGGATCGATTTGAGACCTACACGCCATATCCCTATCAGACATCCAGCACCAAGCGCCCGGCAAGCGCCTATTACGCGCCGCGCATAGAACACACACTTGATGCCACCCACGAGCGCAACGCCGAGCGCATCATTAAACGCACCGCGGAACTGCTCCCCGGTATCAAACTGGAGCAAAGCATGGCCGGCAACTCCGGCGTCGCCCGCCAATTGCTGCCACAGGAGGCAGTCAACCCCGGCAGTTTTTTTGACTACCTGATTTAATCTCCGTAAATAACCTGCGCAAAAGCCTTGATTTTGCGGGCGCACGCGCAACCTGACTGCATCGCTAGTTGCGCCAGCCGATAACTTTTGCATGCCGGCTGCCTGTTCAATGGCGCAGCTGCGCTGGCTTGCTAGCGCTGTGACCTCAACTTTCAACTTTATCCACCGCAGCCACAAGTGGGCAGCAGCTGTGGCATGCGGGCTGCTGCTGTACGCCGGGCCGGCCGGTGCTGCGCGCGCCGCCGAGCCGCCGCCCGCCATTCCCAAAATCATCACACCGCAGTTCTGGCTGGACGATCCAACCGTGCGCCCCGGCGCCTGCACCTGGCTGCGTTGGAACAGTTCCGAAAGCCGCGCCGTGTACCTTGGCAATGTGGAGGTGGCGGCAGTGGGGCAGCGGCAGATGTGCCCATACGTGGATGAGCATTATGTGCTGCGGCTGCGCGGCGATGGTGGCTGGCTCACCAATCTAAGGCTCACGTTAACGGTAGCAGGGGAAGCGCTGGCCACAGCGCGAGCGGGCAGTGATGTAGGCACTGTTGCCGATGTAGCACTGCCCTTAGAGCAAGCTGGCACGGCTGCAAGCGAAGACCGCACTATCTTCAGTTACTACTTCTACTGGTACGACGAGCAAAGCGCGCTGCATATGGGCCGCAACCCGCGTGACCCCAGCAGCTGGCTCACCCAAAATCCTGCCGGCCCGCTGCCGCCGGCTTTGCGCAGCCCGGCGTGGCACCAGCGCCAACTGGAAGACATGACGTATGCCGGCATCGATGTGGCACTGCCGGTTTACTGGAACACAACCGAATCCCAAAACTGGTCACGGCCCGGGTTGCAGGCACTCGCCAGCGCACTGCAAGCTATGCGCGCCAGCAACAGCAGCGCCCCGGCAATTGGCATGTTTTATGACACCACCAACCCGCAGCCCGTGGATCTCTCAACCGAGGCCGGCCGCGCCGGGTTTTACAGCGGCATTCAATTTTTCTTCAACACCATTCCGCGCGCGCACTGGGCTTTATCAAAAGCCGGTCAACCGCTGATTTGGATGTGGGAGCCGGACTTTGTGCGCGGTGCCAGCGCGCAGGTTCTGGCAGACCTCAAGCTGCGCTTCTCCGCGGACTTTGGCGTACTGCCCTACGTGGTGCTCACGCCAAATTGGGATGCAGCAGCCCGCAGCGCCGGTGCCGGTGCGCTGCGCGGGGACGCCCAATACTATTGGGGTGGCGCATTGTGGCCGCGCCTCACAGCGCAAGTTGCCGCCATCGGGCCGGGCTACGATGACCGGCTGCTGGCAGATCGCGCGAATGCCCAAGTTGTGGATCGGCGCAACGGCGACGCGTTGCGCGCTGGCTTTGCCACAGCCACGCGCTGCCGCACCCCCTGGGCCGCGCTTGAAACCTGGAATGAATTTCACGAGGGCACCGGCGTCGCCGAAACCCGCGAGCAGGGGCGCAGCTATCTGGAACTTACGCGCCAACTGGCGCAAGATTTTAAGCACGGCTACACTGCGCCCACGCCCTACTCCGGCGCCAGCTCAGTGCGGCTGACTTTTGGTGCGAACGGCAGCGCCGCGGGGTTAGCGATGTTGGCTTCGCAGGGCGACACGTTCCACGCTGCAGCAATAGTGGACGGGCAAGCTGCGCGCAGCACCGGCTATGCATTGGTGCCGGCTCCGTTTGATTATGATTTTGACGGGCGTGCGGACGCGGCGCTGCTGCAGCCCGCCAGCAAGCTGCGCTATGTGCAGCGCTCCAGTGACGGGCACTCACTGCAAACCGCGGCTCTCGGCAATCTGGTGCAGCCGGGAGATTTTGACGGCGATGGCAAACCCGACCGCGCCGAGTACTGGCCCGCCACTGCCGAGTGGAACATTTACTCCGGCTTCAACCGCCTTGTGGTGGTGCAGTTGGGCAGCGCCACAGCCCAAAACGTGCCTGTGGCTGGTGATTACGACGGCGATGGCCGCAGCGACGCAGCTATTTTTGTGCCGGAGAGCGGGTCCTGGATTGCGCGGCGCTCTTCCGATGGGCGCGTGGTGCAGCGCATCTTCGGGTTGGCTGGCAGCAGCGATTTGCCCGCGCCGGCAGACTACGACGGCGATGGGCGCACCGACTTTGCGCTCTTTCGCGCCAGCAGCGCACAATGGTTCATCCGCAGTTCCCGCAGCGGCGAAGGGCGCGTGGAGCTATGGGGCGCGCCCGGCGCAAACGCGCTGCCCGCCGCCGCTGACTACGATGGCGATGGCAGCGCAGAGTTGGCGCTCTACCTGCCGGACTCGCGGGAGTGGACGGTGCGCACCCCGGACGGCAAAACGCGCCTGCTTGCTTTCGGCAGTGCTAACGCAGCTATTGCCGCTTCAATTGCGCAGCCGGCTGCCGGCGCACCCCTGAACCAAATGTACTTTGCAATTGATGACGGCTTCTATTTCGACGGTGGCGGCACGTTGCGCCTCACCGTGCAATACTATGACAACGGGCGCGAGCCGCTGCTAATCGAGTACGACACCGTACCGTGCAACGCCAGTCGCGATCCCGCTGCTGCCTACCGGCGCACCGTACTTGCCACCCGCAGGGACACGCACAGCTGGCGCAGCGCAACACTGCTGCTGCCAGATGCAGCTTTTGCCAATCACCAAAACTATGGTGCGGACTTCCGCATTGTGGGCGGCACCACGCCGGTGATCATCAGCTCGCTGAATGTGGAGCGCGTGGACGCAGCGCAGCAGTAGCTGCGCCTGACCCGCGGCAGAGCACCGCTCCAGCGGCCGCTCCGTGCAATCAAACTGCCGGCAGGCAGGCAAACCGCTAGATCTTACGAAAATTTAATCTTCGGTTTAGTAATCCTTTTCGGGCGAATCCCACTCCACCTCAAATCAATTCGACGCCTGAATTACAAAAGCGGCCATCTTTTGGCGCAGAACCGTGCTGCAACCCACGATTTGCGGGCTGGACAATGAAAGTCGCCAAAACAACTTTTGACGGTACGCATTGTCCGTGATATATTTATGATGTTAGTCCGAGTTGGTGTTGTTCCCCGCAGGTAGAGGTTTTGCAGGCTGCTATGGTCAGCAGATAAATTGTTGCGCAACTAGACCCGCCGGTGACTGAACCGTGCGGGTTTTTTATTTCTATTTTCAATTTCGATTTCAATATGGAGCATGATATGACAGGCAAACGATTACGCGTAATCCCCTTTGGAGGCCTCGGGGAGGTTGGCAAGAACATGATGGCCTTCGAGTATGGCCGCAACATTGTGATTGTGGACGCCGGGCTGATGTTTCCGGCCAACGACATGTGGGGCATTGATTACATCATTCCCGACATGAATTATCTGGAGGACAAGCTGGACTGGGTGCGCGGCGTGATCATCACGCACGGCCACGAGGATCACACGGGCGCCATCAAGCACGTGATGAAAGACCTGCGCGCGCCAATTTATGCGACGGCAATCACGCGCGGACTGTTGGAGAACAAACTGCGCGAAGCGCGCCTGCTGGACAAACTCACCATCCAGACCGTGCAAGCCGGCGAGAAGATCAATCTGGGGCCGTTTGATGTGGAGTTCTTCCACACTTCGCACAGCATTCCGGATGCAGTGGGATTAGCCATCACCACTCCGGTGGGCTTGGTGGTGCACACGGGTGACTTCAAGCTGGACCCCACGCCGGTGGACGGCTGGCCCATGGATTTGGAAAAATTGGCGGAGTTTGGCGAGCGCGGCGTGCTAGCGTTGTTTTCAGACTCCACCAATGCCGAGCAGCCCGGCCGCACACCTTCCGAAGCCATCATTGACGGCGCGCTGGATGAGATTTTCACAAAGGCGCAGGGGCGCGTGCTGGTGGCAACCTTCGCATCATTGATTTCGCGTACGCAGCAGGTGCTTGACGCAGCGGCGAAGCATAAGCGCAAGCTGGCAATGGTGGGCACCTCCATGGTGGAGAACTCCAAGCTAGCACTTAAGCTCGGCTATCTGAAAGACCCCACAAACGTGCTGGTTTCCCTTGAAACAGCGCTTGAGATGCCCAACGGAAAAGTGGCGCTGATGATGACCGGTTCGCAAGGCGAACCGTCTTCGATTTTGGCGCGCCTGGCGCAAGGCAACAACCGGCAATTTGACCTCGAAGCCGGCGACACAGTTGTAGTGTCGGCGCATCCCATTCCGGGCAATGAAGAAGTGGTGGCCCGCACAGTCAACAAGCTGTTCCAGCGCGGCGCGCATGTGATATACGATCCGTTGCTGCCGGTGCATGTCTCCGGGCATGCCAGCTCTGAAGAGCAGTCCCAGTTGATTGCGCTGCTGAAGCCCCGGTTTTTTGTGCCAGTGCACGGCGAACTGCGCATGCTGCATGCGCATGCCAAGCTTGCCAAAAAGGCGGGCGTGCTGCCGGATAACGTGGCCGTGGTGGAAAACGGCACGGTGCTGGTCTTCACAGCAGACAGCATGACCATCAGCGAGCGCGTGCCCGGCGGCTACGTGTATGTGGACGGCGCCGGTGTGGGCGACATCGGCCCGGAGGTGCTGCGCGACCGCGACCGCCTTGCAAATTACGGCTTTGTGATTGTGAGTTTGCTGGTGGATTCGGATACGCGCCAGCTGGTGAACAAGCCGGAGATGATCTCGCGCGGCTTTGTGTACGTGCGCGATGCCACCGAGTTGTTCAACAATGCAACCGACCGCGTCGTGAAGGCCGTGCGCTCCAACCCCAACGGCAATCTGGCGCGGCATGTGGAAAGCGCTCTGACAGATTACTTTTACGCGGAGACCAAGCGCCGCCCGATGGTGTTCGCGGTAGTCAACGAGGTTTAAGCCCGCGCTGGCTGATTGCCGGTTGCGTGCTGCAGCCAGACCTTCCGCAAACTATTCTCTAGTCAATCTGCCGGTGCTGTGTCCACTTGTAATGCAAGGCACCTGCAGCCGCCACTCGCACGGGCAGCCGTGCAGGTGCTTCACAAAAACTTTTCTGTGCGCTACCGTGCATAAGCAACATCGCCGGGTATGACTCTGCAAATACTTGCCGTTCTGGGCATCATGCTGGTTGCCACAGTGATGCTGGTTACAGAGCTGGTGCGCTCGGATGTGGTGGCACTGCTAACGCTCAGCGCATTGGGGCTGTTCAGCCTGGTGAATCCACAAGATGTTTTTGCGGGGTTCAGCCGCCCGGCCGTCATAACCATCATGTCGGTATTTATCATCACCGCCGGGCTGGAGCGCAGCGGCGCGACACGCTTCATTGGCCACCGCCTGCTCGCGCTGGCCGGCCCGCATGAGCGGCGCCTGATGCCATTGGTAATGCTGGCGGGAGCCGGCCTGTCAATGGTGATGAACAACATCGCCGCCGGCGCGGTTCTGTTGCCGGCAATTGTGGGCGTCACCCGCCAGACCGACTTGAAGCCTTCCAAACTGCTTCTGCCACTGGCGTTTGCCACAATGCTGGGCGGCATGGCCACATTGCTCACCACTTCCAACATTCTGGTGAACAACGCGCTGCGTGAGGCGGGCCTGCAAGCCTTCTCAGTATTCGACTTTTTACCCGTGGGGCTGCCGCTTGTGATTGCGGGCACGCTCTACATGCTGCTAATCGGATCCAAACTGCTGCCGGACCATGCGCCCGCCGGCGCGCCCCGGCTGGCAACGCCACGCGAGCTTTCCGAGTTGTACGGCCTGCAGCAGGCCGTTACCCAGCTTTATGTTTGCGGCGGTTCAGCCATGGCCGGCCAGCCCATCAGCGCTGCCAGTTGGAGAGAAAAGTTAGGCCTGAGCATTTTTGGCGTGTCGCGCGGCGGCAAGATCCTGCTGCCCCCGGACAAGAGCCTCGTGATTTTGGAGGGCGACATTGTGCTGGCGGGCGGTGAAGCCGCCGACAGCACGCTGGAAACCTGCGGCTTGATCCGCACAGTTGACCCCGCTTGGAAAGGCGACCTCGCATCAGAAGAGGTGCGCCTCATTGAACTCATTTTGTCGCCGCGCTCAGACTTCATCAATAGAACTCTCAAACAAATTAACTTTCGCGACAAGTACGGGTTGTCGGTGCTGGCTATTTGGCGCAAAGGCGCCGCCTTGCGCGATGCACTGGGGGACGTGGCTCTGCAATGGGGCGATGCACTGCTGGCGCAGGGCACCCGCGACAAAATCAAAATTTTGCGCGCCGACCCGAACGTGCTAGTACTCGACGAGGACGACGCGCCGGATGTGCAGCCGCACAAAGCGCCGCTGGCCGTTGCAATCGTGATCATTGCGCTCGCATTAGCCACCGCAAACATTCTTCCAATTGCCGAGGCCGCATTTGCGGCTGCGCTGGCGCTGGTGCTTACCAGCTGCCTGACCATGGATGACGCCTACCGCGCCATCGAATGGCGGGCAATATTTTTGATTGCTGGATTTATTCCGTTGGGCATTGCGCTGCAACACACCGGTGCGGCTGCGCTCATTGGCCAAACGCTCGTGGGTACCCTTGGGCAGCTCGGGCCGCTGGCAATGGCGGGCGGGCTCTTCCTCGCCACCACCCTCGTGCTGCAAGTGGTGGGGAACGTCGGGTCCGCCGTGATCTTTGCCCCCATCGCCATAAACGCCGCGCAGCAAATGGGCGCCGACCCGCGCGCGTTCGCAATGGCCGTTGCACTCGGCACATCCATGGCCTTCCTCATCCCCACCGCTCACCCGGTCAACGTGATGATGATGGGGCCCGGGGGCTACACCGTCAAAGATTTTGTGCGCGTGGGCTGGGGCCTGACAGTGGTGCTATTCATTGTGGCGATGATTGCGCTGCCAATTGTCTGGCGCATGTAATACACCCGCCCGCAACAACGAGCTTGCAGCCGGCACTGCCGGCGCGCTGCCGCATTGCAAGATTCGCTGCAGCAATGCGCAACCAAGATTGATGATTAAGCGGCGAATGCCGCCAGCCGCTGCAGCAGTGCCTCAAACTCGTCAGTCAGCGCCTCCCAATCACAATACTTCTCCGTGAAGCTGCGCGCCTGCCGCCCCGCAGCGGCGCGCACTGCGGGATCCAGCAGTTGTTGCAGGGTGTGCTGCAGCCCTCCAGCAGGCGCATACAAGATGCCGTTAGCGGGCGGCACCTCGCGCTGCAGTCCCGGCAGCTGCGCTGCCAGCACCGGCTTGCCACTAGCCATGTACTCGTAAACTTTGATGGGCACAATGTGGCGCGTCACCGCGTTGACTTCAGAATGCAGCAGGCACACATCCGCAGCCGCCAGCACCGCCGGCATCCGGGAGTAAGGCTGCTGGCCGGCAAACACCACCCGCGCGCCCAGCCCCAGCGATTGCTGCAGCGCACGCAAGCGCTGCTCCGCGCTGCCCGCGCCAACAATTAGCAGCCGCACATGCGCCGGCAGCTGCTGCATGGCGCGCATCACGGCGTCCAAGCCGCTAAACTCATACAGCCAGCCGGTAAACACCAGCACCACATCATCCGCCGCAAAGCCGTGGGCGCGCCGCACTTCGCTCGCAACATTGCGCGGATGAAAACGCTGCAAGTCCACGCCGGTGCGAAGGGTGCTGGCGCGCATGCTTGCAGCGCCAAGTGCCACGCCGTAATCCTGCAGAGTCTGGTTAATGTAGAGCGTGTGGTGCGCGTTGCGCAGCAGGTAGCGCTCCACCAAGCGCGCAATCCAGCGCGCACTGCGCGCAGGCACCAGCGTATGCAGAGCGTCAATCACATGCATCAGCATTGGAATTTGCCTGCGGCGCGCAAGCGCTAGGGCCGGCAGGCCGGTGGACAGGGCGTAGTTCACCAACACTTGTGGCTGCAATTGCGCCGCCAGGTGTTGCAATTCATGGTGGAATGCACCCACAGAGACGAGGCGCGCAATGCCCGGCAGGCGCACCGTCGCCGGCCGCACCACGCGCACATGCGCAACCGGCAGCGCACGCGCCACGCCCTGCCACTCCGCGCGCGGTGCCAGCAGCGGGGCTTTCGGCCACAAGGTGTAGCGTATCTCAAAATCAACTGCCACCACGGTATGCCCGCGCAGCGAAAGGCGCTCAAACAAGTGGTGCTGCTGGTGCGGCCCACGCTGCAGCCAGTCCGTTTCCTGCACTACCAGCAGGCGCAGCGCTTCAGCCATCAGCCTGCACAGCCCCCGCTAAGCCACAGCTCACTTGGCGCGCCAGTAGGTATACTTTGGCGTTCAGTGTTAGAGACGCCGGCTTGCGCATAGCACTGATTGGTCTACGGTATGAAACAACAAACAATTCTGGTAACCGGCGGCGCGGGCTTTGTGGGCTCTGTGTGCGTGGAGCTGCTGGTGGCACAGGGCTATAAAGTGATTGTCCTAGACAACCTGCAAACTGGCAACCGGCGCGCGGTTCACCCAAAAGCCCGCCTGGTGCGCGGCAGCATCGGCAATGCCCGCTTGCTGCGGCGGGTAATGTTTGGCAAGCCGGCGCCGCCACCGCTGAACTTGCAAACTGCATCGGTATTTGCATGAACGGAATACTAGGCGAATTAGGGTTACGGTCATCACCGTCAGTCCGCACCATTGAAGTTCTGGCCACAGCACAAGTTGCAGCAATATGACAACTAATTCCGCCCCGCCTGCCCTTGAGGTGTCACTAGTGATGCCCTGCCGCAATGAAGCGCGCACGGTTGCACGGTGCGTGGAGCGCTGCAGGAATGCACTGGATGTACTGAACGTGCGCGGGGAGGTAGTTGTGAGCGACAACGGCTCGCGGGATGCCTCGGCTGAACTTGCCAAAGCGGCCGGAGCACGCGTGGTGCACGCTGCAGAAAAGGGTTACGGCAACGCCTGCCGTACTGGCTTGGCTGCTGCGACCGGCACTTACATTTTCAAACTGGATGCCGATGGTACTTATGATCCACTCGATATTGCGCCGTTTCTTGAAAACTTTCGCGCAGGCTGCGATTATGTAATTGGCAGCCGGCTGCGCGGCAATCTGCAGCCGGGCGCCATGCCGTGGTCGCACCGCTATGTGGGAAACCCCCTGCTAAGCAAAGCGGCAAACATGCTTTGCAGCAGTGGCATCTCGGATATCTGCTGCGGGCTCAAAGGCTTTCGGCGCGATGTCTACCGGAGCTTAAGCTTTGTTTCCGGCGGCATGAGTTTCGGTGCCGAAACAACCATTCGAATCAGACAGGCGGGCCTGCGCCTGGCAGAGGTGCCCATCAGCTATGCACCCGACGAGCGCCAGCGTGGGACCAATCTCAATCCCTGGCGCGATGGCGTGGAAATTCTGCTGTTCATCATCAGGGAAAGCCGGTTGTTCCGGCACTATGCCTAACAGTCGCTTGCTACGTTTTATGGATGCAGCACTTTGTAAATCGTAATCTTATCTTCGGGCCCGCGGTACTCGTGCACAAACTGCCGGGTATCAGTTAACTGTGGCAGCGGGCTGGTGGCAATGCCCAGAGTTTTGTACACATCATCCGCCCACGAACCCACCACAAAGTGGTCGCACTCAGCCATCTGTTCCAGCGCCAGGTAACCATTCCGGATGTCAAAATCCAAAAGGTAAAAGCGCAGCCGCACATCCGTCGAGCAAACCACTTCCTGCGGCCCGATCTTTTGCTCAATGAACTGCGCCACAGGGTACATGTCGCCCTTGGCGCGCTCGAGGCGCTGCGCGTAGGTGGCACCTGGGTTTAGCAGCCATTGCCGCGCACCGCCCAGCCGCGCCTGCCACACGCTCACAATCAATAAAAGCAGGGCTGCCGCCGCTTGCCATGCCGAACTGCTACGCAAGGTGAAACGGCTGCGCATAGCAGCCAAGGCCGCACCCGCCAGCAGTGCAAAAAACGGCAGCACCGTCAGCAGCAGGCGCACGTCATAGGAATACTGCCACCACCAGAGCAGCGTGTACGGCCCGCACCAAAGCAGGCACCAGCGCACTGCAGGCTGGCGCAGCTGCGTCACGGCCCAGGCACAGCCCACCAGATAAACAGCAGCGGCCAAATAGCCAAAGTCCGCGTAGTTTCCGGCAAAAGGCAGCAGTTGCAGAAGCTGGCGCGGCGCCTGCAGTGTATGAAACAGTCCGGCATCCGGAACGGCATTGAGCCAGCCGTCATAGAGTGCATTGCGCAAATACCACCATCCGCCGCACAGGAAAGCAGCCATCATTAACAGACTGCCACCTGCCAGCGCTTTGCGTGGCGCACGCACCAACAGCAGCCAGCCGCAAACCGCCAGGCCGGCAAATACCACAAAGCCCGCTTGCTTTGCCCACAGCGCCAAACCGGCCAACGCACCCGCCAACAGCGCCCAGCCGGGACTGGCGGTTTTGAGCCAGCGATCGCCCGCATACGCTGCCAGCACAATATAAAGCGCGGCCGGAATATCCACGTACCCAACGGTGGCCCACGCCAGAAATGGCGGCGTAACCGCCAGTAAAACTGCGGCATACCAGCCGGCGCGCACGCCAAACCAATGCCGGGCCAGCCCGCCAGTCGCAGACACCGTCAGCACGCCAAAAGCCAGCGGGATCAACTTTGCCACCTGCTCCACCAGCTGGCCGGACGCAAAGAAGGGAACTGCGTACGCCAGCGGCATGAGCAGCGGGTAGCCGCGCTCGGCCGGCCCGATGAAGCCGCTCCGAAATATTACGCGTGCAAGATAGCCATACCGGCTGATTTCGTCATCACCGATGAATGGGTAGTAGGTGGCGTGGCCGAGTGCTACAGCGCCGGCCAGCAGCAAAACAAACTGCGCAAGCGCCACTGGCCGGGCGCTGCGCAACTGGCGCAGCCATTGTGCGAGGTGTGCAGCCGGTGCAAGCTGCGGCCGCGCCCCCAGCAGCAGCCCACCGCCAGCCAGCAGCAAGAGTACCACCCAAACCAGCGCAGTGCTTAGCCCGCTGAAGCCCCGCGCTGCAAACAACAGCGTTGCGCCGCCAACACTCAAGCCAAAACTGATTGGCCAGCGCAGCGCGGGCGGCTCGGCGGCCAGCCAGCGCTGGCAGAGCGGCACGCTCCAACCGCACAGCAGCGTGATGGAGCAGAGGGAAAGCAGCGCGGGCAGCATCAGCGCAGCCCCGCACCCACGGCATACACGGCGCTGCCATCCGCTTGCGCAAACTGCAGCGGCAGCAGCGCCGGGTCACCCAGTGCGCTCAATACTTCATTGTTCAAAGTGCCGCCAAACGCGTAAACAGACTCGCCAATGGGCGATACCACCAGATAATCAAAGCCGCGCAGGTCCCCCAGTGCAACGGGAAAGCCGTATTGGTACGGATACTCCGGCAGCCAGTAGGCAAGCGCACCCTCCATGGTGTACAAACGCGAACCGGCCGGCAGTGTGGCGCGCATGCGCTGCGCCAGCGGCCACAAGCCCGGGCTCAAGCGCGCAAGTTTGTCAGCGTCGCTTTGCAGCGGGTGCAGCGCAAGGTGATACACCGCCCCCAGCCGGCCGTAGGCGCCCAGCGCCAGCAGCCCGGCAGCCAGCCCCAGCACCGCGGGCTGCGGCAGGCGCGCAAGCGCGGGCATGCGCTGCAGCAGCCAGTCAATGCCGTATCCCCCAAGGGCAGCAAACATTGGCGCTGAAGCCAGCAGGTAGCGCGTTTGGTAAGAGAAACCCTGCCACCACAGCAGCTGGTACGGAACGATGAATGCGGCAAACAGCAAGATGCGCCGGCGCGCGTTTGGTACTGCCGGGTTCAGGCGCGGGTTCAAGAGTTGAGCAGCGGCGAGCAACAGGCCGCCGGTTGCCGCGATGCTAAATGGCACACCCCACTCGGCGCGATCCGACCAGAAAGTAAGCAGCGTGAAAATGGAGGGGTCCAGCGCTTGCGCGTCATACGCGCCCGGCGCCGGCAGTACGCCACCCCAGCCCGCCAGCACCAGGTTGCGCGCGTACCACGGGCCAGCCAGCGCAAGCGCTGCCAGCAGCACAAGTCCTGCGTTCACAAAATCCGTCCGGCTGCGGTTGCGCAGCAAGGGCACTGCTGCCACTGCTGGCAAAAGCACAAGCGCTGAGTGCTTCGTAAGAATTCCAAGGCCCGCGCAAATGCCAGCGGCAAGCGCATCAGCGCGCGCACCGCCGTGCAGCCAGCGCAAGGCAAACAACAGCGCCAGTGCGTGGTACAACGCCACGGGCACATCCACATAACCGGAGGTTGCCCAATCCACAAACAACGGCGTGCCCAGAAGCAGCAGCAGTGCGCACCACGCAGCGCGCGCATTAAAAGCCTTGCGCGCCATGGCAAAGGTCGCCAGCGCCAGGGCAGCAGCATAGGCGGCCACAATCACTCCCGCATAGTGGTCGTTCACCGCGCCGGCAGCCATGAAGGCGAATGCATATTGCAGTTGCACAGCCAGCGGGTACCCGGTGAGGCTTGCGGGAATGTGCGCTGCTTCAAACACCTGCCGCGCGTTTGGCGCAAAGCGCGCCAGCACGTCGTAGCGGTAGAAGGGGTAAGAGAGCGTGTTGATTGCGATTACGAGCAGCGTGCCCGCGCACAGCAGCGCCAGCGGTTGAACCCGCGCTGACGGGACCCACGGTAAGCTTCGCCAGCCCGGCAAAAGCTGCACCGCAAGCCCAAGCCACGGAACCGGCAGCACGAGCGCCGGTAGCAGCCACGCCCCGGGCAGCAAGCCCAGCCCCAGCATCCAAAGTGAGAGGCTGCCCAAACTCGCGCCAATCCCGACCGCAACTGCTGCTGGGTCAGCAAGGCTGTTCATAGCCAGCCAGCGCCGCACGAGCGGCACAAGCCATAAACTGCCCGCCAGCACTGTTAGAATCGCAAAGAGATGTCGCAACAATTTGGTGGCGCGCTGGTGGCATCCGGGCACAGCATGCGGTTGAAGCGCCACGCGAGTGGCGCGCTGCGCCGGCTGCCACTGATGATTATAGTTGCGGTCGCGTTGTGGCTTGGCCTGTGGGTGCGTGTGCGCGGCGCGCTGCACTACCCCTTCAATGCCGATGAGATTGTGGCGATCCAAAACGGTGTGCGTGACATGTTTGGCACCGGGCCGGACCGCCATTTGGGCACAAATTGGGCGACGCTGGTGTTTGGCGTGCCGCTGCGCAACTCGCACTCGTTGGCGCCATTGTGGTGGTGGCTGCAGGCGGGCATCCGCTTTATTTCCCCAGCCAACGAGACCCTGATTTTTCGAGTGCTGCCGGTGGCGCTGGGAGTACTCAGCCTGGCGCTGTTCTACCGCGTTGTCGCGCCGGTGCTCGGCGGGCTTGTGGCCGCACTGCTCACCGCGCTGCTTTCCACAAATGATGTCTTCGTTTACGTCTCCTCAAAGTCGCAATTTTTTGACCTGCTCCCATTCGTGCTGGTGATGCTCATGGCCAGGCCGCTGCTAATGCCCGCGGCTGCAGCGCGCGATAACTGGATTGCGGCGATTGCAACTGCTATTGCCTTCGCCACGTCACTTGTGCGGGCGCTGGTGCTCACTGCCGGGGTGGCGCTGGCTGCCGGCATGGCGCTTTACTGGGCGACGCCACGCCCGCCGGCGATGCGGGCAGTGGCGCGCCAAACCGGCCGCATCCTGTTGGCGCTGCTGCCGGTAGCAGTCTGGTGGGCGGGTGCCGAGTGGTTCTTCCAAAACAATCCGGTGCGCGTTTATGACCTCGGCTACTACGGGCATTTCTGGGATGCCCTGCTCGCACTGCTTGGTTACGGCCCGCGCCCCTATCCGCAGCCGTTCCTCACCGGGCCGGGGTACTGGGCATTTTTGGTTTACACCCACGCCGATCTGTATCCCGCATTTACCTTGGCCGCACTGCCTATTCTGTTTGGCTGCGTGCTGGCCGCAGTGCGCCTCCTGCGCGGGCCGGGAGCGCGTGCAACTTTATACATTTACCTTCTGCTTTCGATTGGGCTGCCCTTAGCCGCGCAAGCCGCCAAGGGACTAGATGCCGCGCGCTTGCACATGGTGTACCTGTTCAGCGCATATCTGGCTGCCGGCTTGTGGCTGGAATGGCTGCTGCTTGCCGCTAGCTGGCGCATGCGCGCCCTTGGCACAATAACGCTGCTGGCAACCGGCAGCTTCACCTACGTAATGCTCGGTTGGCAGGATTGGCCCGGCACATGGACGCTGCCCGGGCGTGCTGGCACGCTGTTGCTGCTGGCGACAGCTTTGGGCGCCAGCTTGTACTGGCGCGCTGCAGTGGCCATGCGCGCTTGGGCCATCAGCCCATTGCTGGGTGCTGCCTTGCTACTCTCACTTGTGCGCGGCCCGCTGCACTGGGGCATGTTTGTTTATGAAGAGCCGGGCTCGGTGAACCCGCACCGGCGCGAGATCGAACAGCTGCTGCATCCATTGCATGCACTGCCGCCATTTGCAAACCCGGTCAGTGCAATGTACGCCGGGAGTGTGGCTCTGCGCGGCTATACCCTGGTGCAGACTCCCGCCAGCTTGCAGCTGGACACCAGCTGGCAAGCAGCCGATGCAGAACTGGGCGCACTGGCATTTGTAAACCGTGCCCTCGACACGCGCTGGGGCTTGCAGCTCAGCGCACCGTACCACTTGTTTGTGCATCTTGTAGCTGCGAACGGGCAGCTGGCTGCCGGCAACGATGCGCTGGCCCTGAACCCCGCCGGAGCTGCGATGGACCAGTGGCTGCCGGGGGAAGTGGCCCAACAGCGCTTTGAGCTTGATGTGCGCGGCCTGCCGCCCGGCAGGTACCGCCTCGGCGCGGGCGTGTACAACTATGCAACCGGAGCACGCCTGCCAGTGGCTGCACGCGGCACAGCGCCGGACTCTGCGGGGTGGCTGCTGCTGCAGGAAGTGCAGCTGCCGTAAAGATGTTGCTACCGCTGGCGTAGCAGACGGGCTAATGAGTTTTGTCACCGCCAGTCGGCGGCGGCCGGTGCATCAAACACTCAGCGGGATCTATTCCACCAACACCCGCAGCGGCAGAATGAAGTTGTCCACCGCAATCCCGCTGCCAATCTGCCCGGCCAACCGCATTCCAGACTCGCGCTCGTACAGACCAATCTCTAAACGGTAAACACCAACCGGCATGTCCGCCGGCAGAGCAATGTTGTGCGTGTCGATCAGCGTCTCGCCCGGCTGCCAGCTGTCTGTGGGGCGGCTGCCATTGCGCGGAATGCCATCGCCATTGAGTATGTTGAAACCATCCGGCGCAAGCAGATGCACAAACACGGTGTACGATTTGGCAACACGCGCCCGCCCAAGCCAGAAGAGTGTGAGCTGCAGCTGCCCGCCGCGCGGCACCACGGGACGCACCAGCCGAAAACCCGTCAGCGAGATATCAGATCCAAAGTCCACGCGGTATGGCTGTTGCGCAGCCAGTGAGCCGGCCGGTGTGTCAAAGGTCTGCACGCGCAACCCGGCCACAAACTGGTCGTCAGTTTTTTCACAACATGCCTGCAGCCATTCGCCCGCAAAGCCTTGCGGGTCGTACAGCACACTGGGCGCAAAGAAGAAACGGATGTGCGCATAAGAATCACGCAGCTGTGTCAGTTGCGCAGCGGCGGCAGTCTCGCCAAATTCTGCCAGCGCCGCCGCCGGCACGGCCTCCACCGGCATCGGCGCCCGGTAGTAATAATAAAAAGCCGGGTCCGGCAGGTTGAGCGCAACCACCTCATCCGCCCGCGCAGTCCGCGTCAGATAGTCACTCACCGCGCGCCAATCCGGGCTCTTGCTAAAGCGCGGGTTGAAGAAATAGTTGGATAGCGACAAGTATGCGATGGCGATGAAGGTTGTATATGCAAAACTGCGCCCGAATTTTCCCCACCAGCCCGCGCTAGCCAGCCCGCTCAAGCCCGCTGCCACAAGCAGGCATACGCCGGGCAACGCCACCAGCGCGTATTGCTCTGTGAACACCGGGCGGTAGAACGAAAGCAGCCACAACTGCAGCGGAGTGCCCAACGCCAGCGCCAGCACCCACGCCGCAGCCCACAGCGCGCGCCGCAGCATAATCACGCTGCCCCAAATCAGCAGCGCAGCCAGCATTAGCCCACCAATTGCCTGGTTCATCTGTGACGCACCGGCGCTCGCTTGCCCGGCACTGAAGACCGTAAGCAAGCGCCACAAAACTTCCACACTGCCTGCGGCACTAATCCAACTTTTAGAGTGGCCCACCAGGAGCGGCGCAACATATGCCAGCCACGGAAGTTGGGTGAGTAGGATGCCCGCACTCATAGCCGCTACAGCACGCCAACGCGTCCGCGTCAGTGGCGAAAATAGCAGCGCCACCAGAATGGAGGCGAGCGCCAGCGCCGCAAAATAGTGCGCGAAGAGCGCCAGCCACCACAAGCAGCCGGCCCAAAACCAAAGCTGCCATTCCTGCTTTTGCGCAGCGCGCCACGTAAGCCATGCCGCCCCCAGCACCAGCGCTGCGAGCAGCGAATACACGCGCGCATCCTGCGAATACCAAACAAGAAACGGATTGAAAGCCGCCAGCGCTGCCGCGCCAGCTGCTGCCGACCTGCCAAGCCATGCCCGGCCCAATTGATAGGTCAGCGCCACCAGCATGGCGCCAGCCAAAACCGATGGCCAGCGCAACGCCAGCTCACTGCTGCCAGCAAATGCGATCCAGCCCTTCAGCGCCACAAAATACAGCGGCGGATTGGGCTCGGATTGCAGCATGAGCGCCACCATCTCGCGCACTGGTTTAGCGGCCAGCGCTACGCTAAACCCCTCGTCGCCGCGCAGCGCCGGGCGCCCCACCGCAAACGCCCGCAAACCAATAGCCAGCGCCAAAAGCGCAACCGGCAACAGCCCGGCAGCACTGCCACGCTGCGAGCTGGATAATTTATTTGAGGCAATCACAGTTAGAGCCAATCTAGCCGCAGCAAACTTTTGTGGAAATTCTGCTGCGCATGAGTGTTGTTAGCTGCTGGAAACAATAAACCGACCTTTAGCTTTGGCCACCAAGAAATGCGCGTTGCAGTTGCAGGCACTGCAAGATTTAAGTGCCAGCAACTTGCGCCCCAGCCAGATGGCGCACTTTACATGCAGTCACGTGCCACGCTGAAGTTCCACTGCTTGCGAAACACGGATTGACCGCCTTCAAATGCCTGCAACGTATTGCTGGCATGAAAGTGCGTCGCGTCACTGGTGAGCGAGCTTTGCGTTTCGATGCGCGTTTGCCACGCGCCGCGCGCAAACTCCATCCGCCACTCGGTGGTGCGGCGCGCCGAAAGCGGATCGCCCTCGGTGATTTCAAAGCGCTCGGTGCACACTTCGTCTGTCAGCAAGGCGCTGCGCGTTTGCAGCACGCGGCCTTCGTCTGTGCAGTCCACCAGCAAGTATGTGCCGGCTGCGGCATCGTGCTGCAGCGTGCGCGTGTGCAGCGCCGGGCGCATCCAGCTTTGCGCCAGCGGCGGCGCACACTCCGCCGGTTCAAACTGCGCCAGCGCGGCATCGCGCGGATGCGCTGCGCGCTGCGGCAGCCGCAGCCACGTGTTCGCGCCAGCGAACACCGTCAGCGTGACGGGCACGGGCGACGGCCACGCCATCAGTACGTAAGTGGGCGAGAGCGCCAGCCGCCAGTGGTGGCCGGCCGGTAGCGCGTGCGCACAGGCGCTCAGCTGCAGCCGCACACGATACCGCTGCCCGGGCTGCAGTGCCTCCGGGTGCAAGTGGCTGCTGCGATGCGCCAGATTCAACTGGCCTGAACTCACCAGCAGCGACGAGCCATCCGGCGCTACTGCACACAAGCGCGCAGCCAGCAGCGCTTGCGGCTGGTCTGCGGCCAGCTCCACGCTCAGCTCCGGATACCCCAGTATTTCCGTGCGCTCGCGCACTGGAGCGCCGTTGAAGCACAGGCTTTGGCCGTCGGTGGCGCGCTGGTCGGCTGGCAGGTCGCCGGCGTTGCCCATTGGAAAGAACACGCCCGCATCCAGCCCGGTGCTTTGCAAGCCGCGGATGCGCAAAGCAGCCACAGCCACCGGGCTGGCAGCCAGCGTTGCAGCGGGCTGCAGGTGCAGCTGCTCAACCGCGGAGCGCTGCGCCGGCCATTCATCCTCCGCCACCCAACGCCCCGGACGATTTTCCAAATGCGTGCACGGCTCGATGCTCTCTTGCATCCACACGCGCACACGCGGCTCGGCCATGATGCCGGTGTCTTTGCCCTTCAACCAATGGTCCCACCAGCGCAGGCATTCTTGGATGAAGCCAATCTGCGGGCCGGGCACGGCGCGCATCGCATACTCATGCGGCCACGGGCCAATCAGCGCTTTGCTTGGCGCGCGCAGCGCGGCCAGCAGCCGCAGCACAGTGTTGCTGTAGCCGTCAGCCCAACCGCCCACCAGATAAACCGGGCACTCGATGGCTGCGGGGTCCTCGCACACAGAGCCATGCTGCCAATACGCGTCGCGCCTTTGGTGCGTCAGCCATGCATGAATATATGGCGGTGTGTGCTCCAAACGATCCAGCCATATGCTGCGCCAGCGCTCACCCACAAGCCGCGGGTCCGGCGGGCGGGCGTTGTATGCCAGCATCGTGGCTGCCCAGCCCGGCATGTCGGCGGTCATCAGGCAACCGCCACGGTAGTGCACATCATCTGCATAGCGGTCATCGGTGGAGGCAACGCTAATCACCGCGCGCAGTTGCGGCGGCCGGCGCGCAGCAATCTGCAGCCCGTTGAAGCCGCCCCATGATTTGCCAATGATGCCCACCGCTCCCGTGCACCAGGGCTGCGCCGCCAGCCACGCCAGCACCGCCAGCCCGTCATCCTGCTCCTGCAGCAAATACTCGTCCAGCATGATGCCATCCGAGTCGCCGCTGCCGCGCATGTCCACGCGCACGGCCGCATAGCCGTACCCCGCAAAGTAGGGTTGGTATAGCGCATCGCGCACCGCCGTGCCATCGTTCTTGCGATACGGGATGTATTCCAAAATTGCGGGCACCGGATTGCTTTCAGCGTCCAGCGGCAGCCAGATGCGCGTAGCTAGCTGCGTGCCATCCGCGAGCGGAATAAAAATGCTTTCGATCTCGCGCACCGCATGCGGGAACTCAGTGCGCACTTGCATCAAAGATTTCGCCATACTTCAGCGGCAATTCTAACCGCGCTGCAACTGAAGCAAACTTGCCTGCGGTAAAATGAGTGCGTGCCAATCAAACTGCGGGATGTGGAGCTGATTGGCGTGCCCTGTGATTTTGGCGCCGGGCGGCGGGGAGTGGACATGGGCCCCAGCGCGTTGCGCTATGCCGGGCTGGCTGCCGGCTTGCAGGCTTTGGGACACCGTGTGCTGGACACAGGCGACCTGCAGCTGATGCACGTGCATGCCGGGCGCGCTGAGCCAGAGCCGCGCCTGCGCCACTTGGCAGAGGTGCTGGCAATGAGCCGCCAGATTGCGGAGCGCACTGCCGCCAGCGTGGCGCGCGGTTGCTTACCGCTGGTGCTGGGCGGCGACCATAGTGTTGCGCTGGGCGCCGTGTACGGGGCGGCGCACAGCCGCACCCTCGGCGTATTGTGGGTGGACGCGCACGGGGACTTCAACACCGTGGAGAGTTCGCCCTCTGGCAACATCCACGGCATGCCGCTGGCCGCCCTGTGCGGCCTCGGTGATAGGCGCCTTAGCGCACTGGGTGCGCGCGTGCCGGCGGTGCAGCCACAGCATGTGGCGCTGCTGGGCGTGCGCAGCCTGGATGCCGGCGAACACGCGCTATTAAAATCCGCGGGCGTGGCCGTTTATGACATGGCGCACATTGACCGCTTCGGCATGGGAGCCAGCGTGGAGGCAGCGCTGGCGCTGGTACTGAGCAATTGTGACGGCCTGTATCTCTCGCTGGATGTTGACGCCCTCGATCCGTTGTACGCGCCCGGCGTTGGCACACCAGTGCCCGGCGGCCTAAGCTACCGCGAGGCGCATCTGGCCTGCGAGCTTGTGGCGGCCAGCGGGCGCCTGCTGGCAATGGATCTGGTGGAAGTGAACCCCGTGCTGGACGAACACAACCGCACCGCGCAAGTGGCGGTGGATCTGGTGCTGTCCGCCTTAGGAAAACGCGTATGGGAGCCCGCATGAGCCTCAAACTTGACCGCATTGAATTGCACCACATCCGGCTGCAATACCTCGCGCCATTTGAAACCAGCTTTGCGCGCGAAACGCACAAAGAGTGCGTGATGGTGGCGGCGTATGCCGGCGGCCTCACTGGCTGGGGCGAGTGCGTGGCGGAAAGCGGCCCGTGGTATTCCTATGAAACTGTGGAGACCAACTGGCACATGCTGCGCGATATTCTTGCGCCGGCGCTGCTGGGCGTGGAACTTGAATCTCCCGCGGCGGCTGCGCAGTGTTTCTCGCGCGTACGCGGCCATTCCATGGCGCGCGCGGGCATCGAAGCAGCCATTTGGGATTTGTTCGGCCAGATGGACTCAAAGCCGCTGGCGCAAATGCTGGGAGCCACGCGCACGCGCGTGTCCGTGGGCGTAAGTGTTGGCATTGAGCCCACACTTAGAGAGCAGCTGGCGCGCGTCGAAAATTTTGTGGCGCAGGGCTACAAGCGCGTGAAGCTCAAGATCAAGCCCGGCTGGGATGTGGAGCCGGCAACCGCCGTGCGCAAGCAGTTCCCGGACTTGCTGCTGCAAGTGGATGCCAACTCTGCCTACACAATCGCGGATGTGGCGCGCTTTCAGGCACTTGATGATTTGCAGCTGCTGCTCATCGAGCAGCCCCTGCATCACGAAGACATGGTGGACCATGCGCGCCTGCAAGCGCAGCTGCGCACGCCCATCTGCCTGGACGAAAGCATCCACTCGTTCGAGCACGCGCGCTGGGCGCTGGATCTCAACGCCTGCAAAATCATCAACATGAAGGTCGGGCGCGTGGGCGGCTTCACTGCGGCGCTGCGCATTCATCAGCTGTGCCAGGAGCGCGGCATCCCGCTCTGGTGCGGCGGCATGCTGGAAACGAACATCGGGCGCGCCGGCAATGTGGCGCTGGCTGCACTTGCCAATTTCACCCTGCCCGGCGACATCTCCGCATCAGCCCGCTACTATCGCGAAGATGTGGCGGCACCCGATTTTGTTTTGAACAGCGACTCAACACTGACCGTGCCAACCGCAGCCGGCTTGGGCGCAACCGTATTGCCTGCGCGGCTGGCGGCGGTACGCCTGCGCTACCTTGAATTAATAAGATAATAGTGTACTGGAGAGGAGCATCAGTTTATGAAAAGCATTGACGCAGTGCCGCATATTCGCTCGGCTGCGGTTGTTGGCTCCGGCACAATGGGCGGCGGCATTGCCGCGCTGCTGGCGGGCGTGGGCATTCCCACACTGCTGCTGGACATCGCCCCTGCCGACCTCACGGCAGCTGAGTCTGCACAGGGGCTGCAGCTTTCAGCACCGGCTGTGCGCAACCGGATCGTCAACAACGGGCTCGCCGCCATCAAGGCCGCGCGGCCCGCAGCCCTTTTTACACCCGCCGCAGCCGCCCTGCTCACAGTTGGCAACCTGCACGACGATTTTGCGCGCCTCGCGCAAGTGGACTGGGTGATTGAGGTGATCGTTGAGAACCTGGATGTAAAGCGCAGTTTTTATGAACGTTTGGAGCAGGTGCGCCCCGCAGGCCAGCTTGTAACCAGCAACACTTCGGGCCTGCCCATTCAGCAGTTGGCACGCGGCCGCTCCGCGGACTTCCGCCGCAACTTTTGCGGCACGCACTTTTTTAACCCGCCACGCTACCTGAAGCTGCTGGAAGTGATCCCGACTGCGGACACGCGCCCGGCGCTTGTGCAGTTTTTGCAGACGTTTGGCGCGCAGCGCTTGGGCAAGGGCGTGGTGCTGTGCAAAGACACACCCAACTTTATCGGCAACCGCATTGGGGGAGCTGCCAACGGCTTTCGCATGAGTTACGCGCTGGACAACGGTTACAGCGTGGAGGAAGCGGATGCAATCAGCGGCCCACTGATGGGCTATCCGCGCACAGCAATTTTCCGGCTGATGGATTTGGTGGGCATTGATGTGGCCGTGATGGTTAGCAACAACATTGCGCGCGCGCTGCCCGGCGATGCAGCCGGCGAGCGGGCTGACGGCCGCACTGGCACGCTGCTGCGAGAGCTGCTGCAGCGCAAGTGGCTCGGCAACAAAACGCGCATCGGCTTCTACAAGGAAGTGGCTGCGCCCGGCGGCGGCAAGGAGTTTTGGGCGCTGGATCCCGCCACCATGACACACGCAGCGCCCGCAAAAGTGCGCTTTGAGTCAATCGGCGCTATGAGCAAAATTGCGGACCTCGGCGAGCGCCTGCGGGCCTGGGTAAAACACACGGACCGCGCCGCGCAATACGTCTGGCACACGCTGGCGTTTGCCTGCAGCTACAGCGCTGCGCGCATTCCGGAAATCAGCGACGACATTGCCTCGATTGACGCCGCCATGCGCTGGGGCTTCATGCAGCAGGCCGGCCCATTCGAATACTGGGACATGCTGGGTGTGGCCGCAACTGTGCGGCGCATGGAACGCGACGGTTATGCGGTTGCACCGTGGGTCAAGAAGATGCTGGCAGCCGGCCACAAAACTTTTTACCGGCAGGGTGCGCAGGGGCGCGAGCAGTACCACCCCGCCAAGCGCAAGTATGTGCCGGTGGCAGGCGAGGCTGCACAAATCAGCGTGGCCACGCTGCGCGCTAACAAGCGCAGCCTGCAAAGCAATCTTGAAGCCGGCCTGTTTGACATGGGAGACGGCGTGCTGCTGCTTGAGTTTCACGGCAAGGCCAACACGCTGGGCAGCGGCGTGCTGCAGCTTGCGGAAGCCGCTCTGCAGCGCCTGGAGCGTGGCAGCCAGTACACCGGCCTCGTCATCGGCAACCAAGGCGAGCTCTTTAGTGCCGGCGCCAACATTGACCCGCAAAGCCTGCTTTCCGGCAGCGAGCCGCCAGCCGTGATGGTGGAACGCCTCACGCGCGCATTCCAGGATTTGATGCAGCGCCTGCGCTATTGCCAAAAACCCGTCGTCGCTGCGCCCTTTGATCGCACGCTCGGCGGTGGCACCGAAGTTTGCCTCGCTGCGACGCGCGTGGTGGCACACATGGAGCTGTACATGGGGCTGGTGGAGACCGGCGTGGGTTTGGTGCCCGCCGGCGGCGGCTGCAAGGAAATGCTGCGGCGCGTGCTCAACCCCCTGATGCGCCTGCCAAATGCTGCCGCGCTGCCCGCGCTTGAGCAGCTGCTGCAAGTCATCGGCGGCGCGCGTGTAAGCAGCAGCGCGCGCGAAGCGCAAGACCTGGGCTTTCTGCAGCCCGGCGACCGCATTGTGATGGACCGGGCTGCACTGCTGGCCGAAGCCAAGCGCGAGGTACTGCACCTTGCGCATTGCGGTTACAGCGCACCTGTTCCGGAATTGATTTACGCCGCCGGCCGCGATGCGCTGGCTGCGTTGCAAATGGGCCTGTATCAAATGGAACAGGGCGGCTTCATCTCTGCGCATGATGCGCTGGTGGGGGCGCAGCTGGCGCGCATCCTGTGCGGCGGCGAACTGGCCGTGCCCGGCTGGGTGCCGGAACAGCAGATTCTTGACCTCGAACGCGCAGCGTTTGTGGAACTGATGCAGACCGCCAAAACATTGGAGCGCATCATGCATACGCTTGGCACAGGCAAGCCGCTGCGCAACTGAGCACCAGGAGAATTTGCAATGCGAGAAGCTGTAATTGTGTCCGCTGTACGCACCGCCGTCGGGCGTGCCGTAAAGGGCAGCACGCGCGGCCTGCGCCCCGAAGCCATGGGTGTTGCCGTCATTCAGGAGGTGCTGCGCCGCGCGGGCGGCAGCCTCCGGCCAGAGCAAATAGACGATGTGATCATGGGCTGCGCCATGCCGGAAGGCGCGCAGGGCCTGAACATGGCGCGCCTGCTGGCGCTGGCAGCCGGCCTGCCGGACTCGGTGCCAGCCGTCACAGTCAACCGCTTCTGCTCCTCGGGGCTGCAAAGCATTGCGCAAGCCAGCGAGCGCATCATCGCTGGCGGCGCGGATGTGATCATTGCCGGCGGTGTGGAGAGCATGAGCGCCGTGCCAATGCGCGGCTTCCATATTGCGCCGGACCCCGCCCTCATGGCGCGCCTGCCGGAAGCGTACATGAACATGGGCCTGACGGCTGAGCGCGTGGCGGCGCAGTATGGCGTCACCCGCAGCGCCCAGGATGAGTTTGCTCTGCACAGCCAGCAGCGGGCGGCAGCAGCCGTGGATTCCGGCAAGTTTCAGGCTGAAATTATTGCAGTTGAACTTGATCAGGCCGGGCGGCTGGAAGCTGATGAGCATCCGCGCCGCGACACCACACTCGCCGGATTGGCGGCGTTGCGGCCTGCCTTCAAGCAGGGCGGCACTGTCACTGCCGGCAATTCATCGCCGCTTTCCGATGGCGCTGCGGCTGTGCTGGTGATGGAGCGCAGCATGGCAGAGGCGCACGGCATGCGCCCGCTGCTGCGCTTTGTAACATTTGCCGTTGCGGGCGTCCGGCCAGAGCTGATGGGTATTGGGCCGGTGAAGGCCGTGCCCAAAGCGCTGGCGCGTGCCGGCCTCACACTTGCGGACATGGATCTGATTGAGCTAAACGAAGCTTTTGCAGCCCAAGCCATTGCAGTATCACAAGAGCTGCGCCTGCCCGCAGACAAGCTCAATGTAAATGGCGGTGCAATTGCGCTCGGGCATCCCCTGGGCTGCACCGGCGCAAAGCTAACAGTGCAGCTGCTGCACGAGCTGCAGCGCCGCCGGGCGCGCTATGGCTTGGTAACGATGTGCATCGGCGGCGGCCAAGGCGCTGCCGGTATCTTTGAGTGCTTAAACTAGACAACCGCCCCATCTACCGGCTTGTTTAGTTTTGTTTTCTGCTCAAGCATTTAGTAATGTGCACTTTCAACAACAGATACACTTCTCGGGGTCTGCGTGATAAGCAATTCCACAAAAGTACGCTTGCCCAGCCTACAAACCATCGGAGATCTTCATGGCTAAAAGAATAGCGGCCGCCAACGGTGCCAGCAAAGACCGGCATTTTCTGCAGGCTTGCCGCGAACTCCTAGAATTTCCAATTGTAAGTGTTGATGTTGGTGCTGACGGAGGAGTCCGAGAATGGGGGGAGTTGGCCACTCTTTGTGTGGTCCACGCCTTTGAACCAAGACAGAACTCGTTTGCAGAGCTTCAAAGGTCACTAACCGAATCCAGGCAGCAGTACCTGAAAATTCACAATATCGGACTCGCACGCACCACCGGCCGGCACCGTCTTTACGTTACCCGAATTCCTCAGGCTAGTTCGCTCATCAAACCAAAACCAGCTTCCCTACTCTTGAAACGCTGGCGTCAAGACAACGGATTTGATGTAACACAAGAGCTTGAGGTTGATTGCATTTCTCTAGCGCAGTTTGTTCAGGAAGAGAACCTTTCGCGTATAGATTTCCTCAAGCTTGACACACAGGGCAGCGAACTAGATATTCTGCGCGGGGGGGGCGATTTTCTGCGCGAAATTTCGATCATCAAGTGTGAGGTTATGTTTGTTCAGTTGTACGAAGGGCAGCCTCTATTTGATGAGGTTGTGGGAACGCTTGCAAGCTACGGCTTCAGATTTTTTGCGTTCGATGGGGGTGGTGGTGAAGTTTATGGAAAAAAAATTTGGTCCGACTGTATGTTTGTTCAGTCAAAATTTACTGATCACGGCCGCTTGATGAGAGCCGCTGCTATTCTCATTCATTTTGGTTACTACGAAGAGGCGCTTTGGCTTCTTGTGGATCACGGTGTCCCTGTGGAGATGTATCAGCGGCTAGCGAATGCACGGATTGAAGACATAACACCAGCGAGAGCCAAGTTATGGAAGGCTTTTCGAGGCAGCGTGCGTAGGTTATTGAAGGCGATCGGAGTCCTTCAAGTTGCGAGAAAGCTTTTAAATAGCACTGTTTGACTTCAATAGCCCACCTGCCAAGCTACAATCACATCAATTTACAGGCCACAACTAACCCCCAGCATGGCCGGCCATCCGGATAGCTTTGAGCTCTACGACCTGCGCGTGGAGGTGCTGGCCACCGGCCGGCCGATGGTGTGCAATCATCACGCCGGCGATTTTTTCGAGCTGCACGGCGAGAATCTTATCCTGCCGCCTGGCCAGTCGTTTTCGATTTATGCACTAGCCGCTTTGCTGCCGCTGCTGCCTGCCAAGCAGCGCACAACGCATCCCAACGACTGGATGACTAGCGACGCCGAAGTTGCCTGCCCCGACCCCAACTGCGGCGCGCGCTTCCGCATCACACGCACAGGCTTGCGCACATTCCGGCACAGTGAAGTGACCATTGTGCCATTGCCCGGTTCAAGCGCGCCTGCATGAGTGTAGAGCGCGCCACGCTGGCCGGCGGCTATTCAATCTCGCGTTTGCTGATGGGCGGCTGGCAGCTGGCGGGCGGCCACGGCAGCGTGAGCCCCGCAGCCGCACACGCCCAGATGCAGGCTTATGCGGATGCTGGAATCACCACGTTTGATTGCGCGGACATCTACACCGGCGTCGAGGAGTTGATCGGCAGCTTCAAGCGCCTGCGCGCTACACCTGCAATCCAGGTGCACACAAAGTGCGTGCCTGATCGCCAGGCACTAGCAACCTTGCGCCGCGCAGACATCGAGCGCCTGATAGACCGCTCGCTTATGCGCCTCGGCGTCGAGCAGCTTGACCTTGTGCAGTTTCACTGGTGGGACTACGCGCTGCCTGGCTGCGCTACTGCCGCGCAATGGCTGGCTGAGCTTAGCCACGCCGGCAAGATCCGCCACGTCGGCATCACCAACTTTGACACCCCACAACTCGCAGCGCTGCTGGCTGCAGGTGTGCCGGTAGCCACCCACCAGTTGCAATACTCTGTCTTGGATCGGCGCGCCGAAAACGGAATGGTAGCGCTCTGCGCCGCCCATAATGTGCAGTTGCTGTGCTACGGTGCGCTGGCAGGCGGCTTTCTCTCGGAAAAGTATCTGGGGCAGCCGGCGCCGATTGAGCCACTCGAGAACCGGTCACTGGTTAAGTACCGCCTGATAATCGAAGAGTTTGGCGGTTGGGACAAGTTTCAAAGCATGCTGCAAGCGCTGCAGCTAATTGCTGCTAAACACCACGCCACAATTGGCGCAGTGGCTCTTCGCTATGTACTGGATCAGCCGCAGGTAGCCGGTGTGATTGCTGGTGCGCGCAATACGCAGCATCTGCCCGCCACGCTGGCGGCCATGCGCATCAGCCTGGACGCTGCGGACCGCACGGCAATTGCCGCCGTGCAGGCAACAGCCAGCGGGCCGGGCGGCGACACTTACACGCTCGAGCGCAACCACAGCGGACCGCATGCTGGCATCATGCGCTACAACATCAACGCTGCAAACTGAAACTTCTCCAATTTCTATCTGCCGGTATTAGCACATGCTCAGCCACGACAGCGCACCGGACCTGTTGATTTACAACGGCGCAATTCACACGCTGCATGCGGCGCTGCCGCGCTGCACAGCGCTGGCCTGCAAGCATGGCCGCATCGTTGCGATCGGCGAAGACCGCGCCGTGCGGGCGCTGGCTGGCGCCAACACGCGCCAGATCGATCTGGCGGGGCCCACGGTGGTACCTGGATTTAATGACGCACACAACTACATGCTTGAAGTTGGCTTAAGTTCACGCGCCTGCAGGTGGAAAACTGCGCGTCGATTGCGGCGCTGGTAGCGCTGGTGCGGGCACAAGCGGCCATCACTGAGCTCGGCGAGTGGATCATTGGCAAGGGCTGGAACGAATCACTTTTTGCCGAAGCGCGCCTGCCCACGCGCCACGATCTTGACACCGCCACAGACCGGCATCCCGCGCTGCTCAAGCGCTTCTTCAACATGGATGTGGTGAACAGCCTTGCGTTGCAACTGGCCGGCGTCACCGCCAATACTCCGGATCCAGCTGGTGGCCGCATTGAGCGCGCTGCGGACGGCGAGCCCACGGGAATTCTGCGCGCCAGCGCCAAGCTGCTTTGCCGCAGCCTGCTGCGCGATCCGTCGCCGGCAGAGTGCGTGTCTGCGCTGGACACAGCCGGGCAGGCGTATCTGGCTGCGGGCATCACCAGTGTGCTCGACCCCGGCTTGCGCCCGTTGGAAATGCAAGCTTATCTACTGGCAAGGCGCAGCGGCCGGCTGCGTGTCCGCGCAAACCTGATGCCTTCCTGGCACGGTTTTCGCGAAGATGAAACTAAAGCACAGCTGGATGCGCGCGCTGCAGAGCTGGGTATTTTTGGCGAACTGGGTGACGACTGGTTGCGCCTCGGCGGATTAAAAAAGAAGCTTCCCGTAGCACCGAGTATTTAACAACAAATAGTGCCGGTTATCACTTTGTCGATTTCATTCGCGACTTCTCCGCTTAGCAAAAAACCTTGACGCGGAGCAGCTCCTAAAGCGAAGTCTTCGGCTATTTTAAAATAG